>Ga0180220_1000313_pt1 | contig 61892 bp, 63 predicted proteins | sample eDN5th37CBELigBY_FD_151335 | JGI IMG/M metagenome (GOLD analysis project Ga0180220, IMG submission 151335) | Enriched backyard soil microbial communities from Emeryville, California, USA - eDNA 5th pass 37_C BE-Lig BY (version 2) (version 2) | ecosystem: Environmental > Terrestrial > Soil >...
CTCGGCGAGCGCGACCGCGTCACCGACCAACGCGTCACGGACGTCGGGTTCGCACTCGTCCAGCCGGTCCACCAGGTACTCCGCGTGCGCGACCGTCATCCTCGCCCTGCTCAACGACTCCAGCGCGGCCGGGTACCGGTGCACCAGCGCCTCCGCACGCCGGATCAACTCCCCGGCGGCGTGCTCGGTGATCCGCATCCCCGCCGCGATCTCGAGACGGATGCCCCGCTCCACCACCCCGGTCAACTCCCGCCCGTACCTGGCCGCATCCTCCAAAGCCTCGCGGCGGGCCCGGTCCACCGTGACGAAGTACTCCGCGGCGAACATCGTCACCACATCACCCGTCTCGCGCACACGGTCCATCGCATCCGAAACCCGAGGCACGAACTCCCCCTCAGCTGCGATCGACATACCCCGACTTTAGAACATACGTACGACACTCCAAGGTGCGCCGAAGTCATCGTGGAGAACTCGCTCGGCACTCGGCTCGGGGAGGAATGGTTCAGGAAAGCGAATGACCCTCGATCAGCACCGCCAGCCCATCCAGTGTCCGCGCGAGCCCGAACTCCCACGCGCGTTCCTCGCTCCACGCACTCCCCTGCGCCTCACCCGCGGCCGCGCCGACGCGCACCGCGCGCGGATACTTCTCCGGATCGAACGCCCGCGCCAGAATCGGCTGATTCGCCTCCCACCACTCGGCGTCGCTCATCGCCGTGTCGGTCGTCGCCCGCCGCGCGTCGTGCGCCGCGCGACAATGCGCCTGCACGAATCCCAGCACCCACGTCAGAGCCGCATCCGTATCGACATCCGACAGTCCGGTCCCATCGAAAGCGGCGAGCTCGTGCTCGTACTTCGCCATCAAGCCCGGGCCGAGGGGTGGGCGGCTGAGGGCGGCGACTTCCGTCATCCACGGATGCTGGAGCAGCAGCATCCGGTTCTCTTCCGCCACCGTCGAAACCCGCTCACGCCACGACTCACCGTCGAAGGCACGCCGCTCCATGCGCATGTACAGCCCGTCGACCATGAGGTCGAGCAACTCGGGCTTGCCGGGGACGTACGTGTAGACCGACATCGTCGAGATGCCGACGCGCTCGGCGACCGCGCGCATCGTGAGCGCGGCGAGCCCCTTCTCATCGGCGAGCGCGAGGGCGGCGTCGACCACCTGCGCCACCGTGACCGAACGCGCCGGCCCCTTGCGGCGCGGTGCCTCGTCGGACAGCCCCCACAGCAGCGCCAGAGTCGTGCTCGGCGAGCCGGCACCCGTGCGATTCGCGGTCATGAACTCATCCTTGCATTCTTTCGCCGTACACTATACATTGTACGTCGTACGAAATAAGGAGGCGCCTCTTGACCATCACCGATTCCGCCATCTCGCTCAATGTCACCGATGTCGAGGCGTCGTCCGCATGGGCGCGCAAATACCTGGGCTTCGAGGTCGCGATGGAGGCTGACGGGTTCTGCTCGCTGGCGCATCCGGATGCCGGCTTCAACCTCATCTACCTGCGCACCGGGCTGTCGACGTTCAAGCCCGCCTCGGCGGCCGGCCACGCCGACGGGCTGCTCGTCGTCTTCACCGTCGACGACATCGACGCCGACTACGAGCGCCTGCGCCAGGACGGCGTCGAGATCATCACGCCGATCGAGACCGAGCCGTGGGGCGAGCGCTACTTCCAGATGGCCGACCCCAACGGCATCGTCTACCAGCTCGTGCAGTGGGTGACGCCGCCCGAGCAGGTCTGAGCCCTCCCCTAGTCTCGGAGCATGCGCTGCGTCGCGTTCATGCGGAACGTCAACCAAGGCCAACACGGACACCCGTCGACCGACGACATCCGCGCGGGCTTCGCCGACGCCGGCTGCCCCGACGCGGCGCTGTTCCAGGCCAACGGCACGATCGTGTTCGAGTCGGATGCCCCGGCCGACGTCGTGGCGACCGCCGAGCAGTCGATCGCCGCCCGCTCGGGCCACGAGCGCGAGATCCTTTGGACTCCGCTCGACACCCTCGTCGAACTCGCCTCGAAGCATGGTGCGGTGCGCGATCCGCGGAGGTTCGAGTTCGCGCTGCACGGCGGCGGGACGATCGACACGAATGATCCGGATGCCACGGCCGAAGCCGACCGCAACCGCTGCGAGCTCGTCGACGCCGGCGCGGGGTGGGCGCTCGTGCGCAACAGGATCGAGGGCGAGGGTCACGCGACTCCCACGGTCGAGCGGATCACCAGAACGCGTGCGTCGGCGCGCGGGCTGCCGACAGTGGTGCGGCTCGTGGAGCGGTTCGCGCGGAGCGCGTGATTCGACGAGGGGCCGCGCGGTGGCGGCATCCGTCGATTCAGAGTTCCCGCGCGAGCTGCTCGAGGTGTGTGCCGGTGAGTCGCTGGGTGGTCCATTCGTCCATCGGGACCGCGCCGATCGAGCGGTAGAACGCGATGGACAGCTCGTTCCAGTCGAGGACGCTCCACTCGAAGCGCGCGTACCCGCGCTCGACGCACACCGCCGCGAGCGACGCCATGAGGGCCTTGCCGTAGCCGCGCCCGCGCTGCGCGTCGTCGACGAAGAGGTCTTCGAGCCAGATGCCGTGCGTGCCGGTCCAGGTCGAGTAGGTGAGGAACCAGATCGCGATGCCGACGATCTCGCCGTCGCGCTCGACCACGTGCGCGAACGCGTGCGGCGTCTCGCCGAAGAGCGTGCGCGTGAGGGCGTCGACGGTGTTCTCGACGGCATCCGGTTCGCGTTCGTATTCGGCGAGCCCACGGATGCAGGCGAGCAGCCCCGCCTCGTCGCCGGGCCGCGCTTCGCGCAGGGTCGCGCCGTCGGGCAGGGTCTTCGGCAGCATGCGTTCGAGCGTAGTCAGCGGGTGCGACGGTCGTTGACCGGGCGGGTGCGGTTGCGCAGCGCCCCGGCGGCGAGGGCAGCGGATGCCGCGATCAGCGCGAGCACGGCGAGGGCGACGCCGTCCCACCCCGCCCACGCGAACACGAAGCCGAGCGACCAGCCGAACAGGCTCGACCCGGCGTAGTAGCCGAGGTAGTAGAGGGCGGATGCCTGGGCTCGCGCATCCGGTTCGCTCACCGCCGGCGCCCACCCTGACGCGACCGCGTGCGCGGCGAAGAAGCCGGCGGTGAGCACGAGGAGTCCCGCGAGGATCGCGACGATCACCGGGACGAGCGTCAGTGCGGTGCCCGCCGCCATGACGGCACTCGAGACGAGGAGCACCGGCAGGCGCCCGAACCGCGACGCTAGGGTGCCGGCGACGGGTGAGGCGACCGTGCCCGCGAGGTACGCGAGGAAGAGAAGCCCGATGACCGCGTGCGGGAGCGAGTACGGCGGCTCGGTGAGGCGGAATCCGAGGTAGTTGTACAGCGCGACGAAGCCGCCCATGAGCAGGAAGCCCTGCGCGTAGAGCGCGAGCTGGCGCGGCGAGCGGAGGTTCTCGGCGAGGCGTTGTGGGAGCGATGGGCCTCGCGTGGGGCGGAGGCGGAGCGGGACGAATCCCCGTGCTCTTGGCACGAGAACGAGAAACAGAACGGCGGATGCCACGCACACGACGGCCACGGCGAGGACGCCGATGCGCCAGTCCGCAATGTCTCCGATAGGGCCCGCCATGAGGCGTCCGGAGAGTCCGCCGATCGTCGTGCCGGCGATGTAGCTTCCGGCCGCCGCGGCGGTGTGTGCGGCGTCGACCTCTTCGCTGAGGTACGCGAGCGCGATCGCGGGCACGGCTCCGAGGCCGACGCCTTCGAGGAGCCGCAGCGCGAGGAGGATCTCGAGGTCGGAGCTGAACGGGGCGAGGAGTCCGAACACGGTGGCGGCGACGATGCCGACCGCCATAGCGGGCACGCGCCCGACGCGGTCGGCTACGGCCGACCACGGGATCACGGTGGCGGCGAGGCCGAGGGTGGTCGCCGACACGGCGAGCGCTGCTGTCGGGGGTGGGACGTCGAACTCGGATGCGATCAGCGGCAGCACCGCCTGCGGCGAGTACAGCTGCGCGAACGTCGCGACTCCGGCGAAGAAGAGTCCGGCGATCAGGCGGCGGTACGCGCGGTCGCCGGGGAGGTGGCCGGTGAACGCGGGGGACGCCATTCCCTTGACGGTAGTGGGCGCGCGGTGTTGTGCCCGACCCGGGCTTCCGCGGTCGTTGATTAGATGTCTCTCACCATCTGTACATTGAGAGCACACACCGAAGCATTCTGAACAACCCGCCCGACGAGAAAGCAGAAAACAGCACAATGACGCCGACCACAAGCGAAGCCCAGCGCGCCGAACTTCACAAGACGATCTGGCGGATCGCGAACGACCTGCGAGGCTCTGTCGATGGGTGGGACTTCAAGAGTTACGTGCTCGGGATGCTGTTCTACCGGTACATCTCCGAGAACCTCACCGCGTACATCAACGCCGGCGAGCACGCCGCCGGTGACACCACCTTCGACTACGCCAAGCTCCCCGACGCGGAAGCAGAGTTCGGTCGGGCGGACACGGTCGCGGAGAAGGGGTTCTTCATCCTCCCGTCCGAACTGTTCCAGAACGTCCGGGCACGGGCGGCGCAGGACGAGAACCTCAACGAGACCCTGCAGCGGGTGTTCACGAGTATCGAAGGGTCCGCGGTCGGCACCGACAGCGAGAACGACCTCAGGGGCCTGTTCGACGACCTCGACGTGAACAGTTCCAAGCTCGGCAACACCGTCGCCAAGCGCAACGAGAAGCTGGTCAAGCTGCTGGATGCGATCGGTGATCTGCCGTTGGGGAACTTCGCGGACAACTCGATCGACCTGTTCGGCGACGCGTACGAGTACCTCATGCAGATGTACGCGTCCCAGGCCGGCAAGTCGGGCGGTGAGTACTACACGCCGCAGGAAGTGTCCGAGGTCCTCGCCCGCATCGCGGTGATGGGGAAGACCCGGGTGAACAAGGTGTACGACCCCGCCTGCGGGTCCGGGTCCCTGCTGCTGAAGTTCGCGAAGGTGCTCGGCAAGGAGAACGTCGGCGGGTTCTACGGGCAGGAGATCAACCTGACCACCTACAACCTCGCCCGCATCAACATGTTCCTGCACGACGTGAACTACGAGCAGTTCGACATTGCCCACGGAGACACCCTGCTCGACCCGCAGCATTGGGACGATGAACCGTTCGAGGCGATCGTGTCCAACCCGCCCTACTCCATCAAATGGGAAGGCGACGCGAACCCACTCCTCATCAACGACCCACGGTTCGCACCGGCCGGTGTGCTCGCACCGAAGTCGAAGGCCGACCTCGCGTTTACGATGCACATCCTCAGCTGGCTGTCGGTAAACGGCACTGCTGCGATCGTCGAGTTCCCCGGCGTCCTGTACCGCGGGGGTGCGGAGCAGAAGATCCGCAAGTATCTCGTCGATAACAACTACGTGGATGCTGTGATCCAGTTGCCCGCGGATCTGTTCTTCGGTACCACCATCGCCACGTGCATCCTTGTGCTCAAGAAGAGCAAGACCGACAACGCCGTGCTCTTCGTCGACGCATCCGCCGAGTTCACCCGCGTCGGGAACAAGAACAAGCTGCTCCCACAGCACCAGGACCACATCCTCGACACGCTCACCGCCCGCGAGAACGTCGACCACGTCGCCAAGCTCGTCCCGAACGACCAGATCGCCGAGAACGGCTACAACCTCTCCGTCTCGTCCTGGGTCGAGCAGGAAGACACCCGCGAAGAAATCGACATCACCGCCCTCAATGCGGAGATAAAGCGGATCGTCGCTCGCCAGGCCGAGTTGCGGGCCCAGATCGACGCCATCGTCGCCGACCTCGAGGGGCAAGCGTGAGCAAGATTGATGACCTGATCCGCGAACGCTGCCCGGGCGGTGTCCCATTTAGGCCGCTCGGTGAGATCGGCGAGTTCGTTCGAGGGAACGGACTGCAGAAGGCAGATCTCACGGATGCGGGAGTCCCCGCCATCCACTACGGCCAGATCCACACCGCGTACGGCGTCTGGACTAAAGAAACTGAGTCGTTCACCTCAACAGAACTTGCATCGCGACTGCGCCGGGCGAAGCCGGGCGACCTCGTCATCGCAACGACGAGTGAGGACGACTCTGCGGTTGCCAAGGCCACGGCCTGGCTCGGCGACACCGAGGCGGCTGTCAGCGGCGACGCATACATCTTCCGCCACGCGCTCGACCCCAAGTATGTCGCCTACTTCTTTCAGTCATGCTCGTTCCAGGAACAGAAGAACCGTCACATCACCGGCACAAAGGTCCGCAGGATCTCGGGCGAGGCGCTGGCTCGGATCGTCATCCCTGTGCCTCCGTTGGAGGTGCAGCGGGAGATCGTGCGGATCCTCGACACGTTCACGGAGCTGGAAGCGGAGCTGGAAGCGGAGCTGGAAGCGGAGCTGGAAGCGCGGCGCCGGCAGTATCAGCACTACCGGGACACCCTCTGCAGTTCTCCGGGGGCCTCCTTTGCGTCGCTCGGTTCGCTGGGTGAGCTTTTCGGCGGTCTGTCTGGAAAGACCAAGGCAGACTTCGCTGAAGGCAATGCGCGCTTCGTTTCATACGTCAACGTGTTTAGGAACATCGCCGTCGACGTGGCTGCAAAGGACTTCGTGCGGATCGGTGAGGGAGAACGCCAGCGGTCACTTCGCTTTGGTGACGTCTTGTTCACGGGCTCGTCTGAGTCGGCCGCGGAAGTTGGTATGACGTCGGTTGTTACACAGCACCTTGACGAGCCGCTTTACCTGAATAGCTTCTGCATAGGCTTCCGCCCGCACGATGTGGAACGTCTTAGCCCGCACTACGCTAAGCATCTCTTCCGATCCTCAGCGATGCGGTCCCAGATCGTTCGGACCGCCAACGGAGTCACGCGGTTCAACGTGTCGAAGGGTCGCCTTGCGCAGATTCTCGTGCCGCTGCCGACTCGCGACGAGCAGGATCGAATCGCTCGCACACTAGACGCATTCGAGTCACTTGTGAACAGCCTCACGGATGGCCTGCCTGCCGAGATTGCCGCGCGCCGGAAGCAGTACGCGTACTACCGGGACAGGCTTCTGTCGTTTGAGGAGGCCGCTGCATGAGTGAGGCTTCCATTCGCCGTTTTGATCCGATTGCGGTGTCGGCGGAGTCGACGGTTGTTGCGGAGTATTCGCCTGAGCCTGCTGCGGTTGCGGGGTATCAGTCTGAGGCGGCGTTGGAGGCGGAGTTCATTCGCCTGTTGGAGGCGCAGGCCTACGAGCGTCTCACGATCACGAGTGAGGCTGAATTGGTCGCGAACCTCCGTCGTCAGCTGGAGTTGCTGAACGATGTGACGTTCAGTGATGCGGAGTGGTCGTCGTTCTTCGAGTCGAGGATCGCGGGGAAGAACGACGGCATCGTCGAGAAGACGGTGCGGATCCAGGAAGACCATGTGCAGCTGTTGCAGCGGGATGACGGGTCGACGAAGAACATCCGTTTGATCGATAAGGCGAACATTCACAACAACCGGTTGCAGGTGATCAACCAGTACGAGGTCGATCAGGGTGCTGGGGGTGGGCGGTTCGCGAGTCGGTATGACGTGACGGTTCTGGTGAACGGGTTGCCGTTGGTGCATGTGGAGTTGAAGCGCCGCGGGGTGCCGATTCGGGAGGCGTTCAATCAGATCGACCGGTATCAGCGGGACTCGTTCTGGGCCGGCAGCGGTCTGTTCGAGTATGTGCAGTTGTTTGTGATCAGCAATGGCACGCACACGAAGTACTACTCGAACACGACCCGGGTGCAGCATCTGGATGAGGCGCGGAAGTCGGCGGGTGCGAAGCGGAAGACGTCGAACAGTTTCGAGTTCACGTCGTGGTGGGCGGACGCGCAGAACAAGCCGATCAGTGATCTGACGGCGTTCGCGAAGACCTTCTTCGCGAAGCACACCCTGCTGAACATCCTGACCCGGTATTGCGTACTGACCGCGGACCGGTTGCTGCTGGTGATGCGCCCGTATCAGATCGTCGCGACAGAGCGGATTCTGCAGCGAATCGAGATCGCCACGAACTACAAGCAGCTCGGCACGACCGCGGCCGGCGGGTATGTGTGGCATACGACGGGGTCGGGGAAGACGTTGACGTCGTTCAAGACCGCTCAGTTGGCGTCCCGGTTGGGGTCGGTGGACAAGGTGCTGTTCGTCGTGGACCGGAAGGACCTCGACTATCAGACGATGCGGGAGTACGACCGGTTCCAGAAGGGCGCCGCGAACTCCAACACCTCCACCGCGGTGCTGAAGAAGCAACTCGAGGATCCGGGCGCGCGGATCATCATCACCACGATCCAGAAGCTGTCGAACTTCATCGCCGGCAACAAGCAGCACCCGATCTACAACCAGCATGTGGTGCTGATCTTCGACGAGTGCCACCGGTCCCAGTTCGGGGACATGCACACCGCGATCACGAAAGCGTTCCGCCGGTACAACCTCTTCGGGTTCACCGGAACCCCGATCTTCGCCGTCAACTCCGCCACCGGCGGGAACCCGCAGTTGAAGACGACGGAGCAGGCGTTCGGGGAGAAGCTGCACACGTACACGATCGTTGACGCGATCCAGGACAAGAATGTGCTCCCGTTCCGGATCGACTACGTCAAGACCATCAAGATCGGTGCAGTCGCGGACAAGCAGGTGTCGGGGATCGAGGCGGAGAAGGCGCTGCTGGCGCCGGAGCGGATCCGGCAGATCGTCGCGTACACGCTGGAGCACTTCGACCAGAAGACCAGGCGGGCCGCCTCGTACATGCACTCGGTGGTCACCAACGTCGCCGACTTCTCCAAGCATCGCGGCGGGGCGGAGGCGGTGAAGCAGGCGCAGCGGGTGCGGGGGTTCAACGCGCTGTTCGCGACCGCGTCGATCGACGCCGCCCGCCGCTATTACAACGCCTTCCAGTGGCAGATGGAGCAGTTGCCGCCGGAGAAGCGGCTGAAGATCGGGCTGATCTATTCGTACGGCGCCAATGACGCCGTCGACGACGACGGGACGCTGTCGGATGAGGAGTTCGACACGTACGGGCTGAGCACGGACGCGAGGTCGTTCCTGGAAGACGCGATCCAGGACTACAACGACATGTTCGGCACCTCGTACGACACCAGCGCCGACAAGTTCCAGAACTACTACAAGGACCTGTCGCAACGGCTGAAGAACCGGGAGCTGGACATGGCGATCGTGGTGAACATGTTCCTCACCGGGTTCGACGCCACCACCCTGAACACCCTGTTCGTGGACAAAAACCTCCGCGCCCACGGCCTCATCCAGGCATACTCCCGCACAAACCGGATCCTGAACTCGGTCAAGACGTACGGCAACATCGTCGCATTCCGGGACCTCGAGGAAGAAACCAACGCCGCCCTGGAGCTGTTCGGCAACAAGGACGCCCGCGGCATCGTGCTCCTCAAGCCCTACACCGACTACTACACCGAGTACGCCGACAAGGTCACCGAGCTCCTGAACAGGTTCCCCGCCGGGGTTATCCCTGTCGGGGAGGGCGCGCAGAAGGAGTTCATCCAGCTGTTCGGGCAGATCCTGCGGCTGGAGAACATCCTCACCTCGTTCGACGACTTCGCCGGGAACGAGATCCTCACCCCCCGGCAGCACCAGGACTACCAGTCCACCTACCTCGACCTGCACGCCGAGTTCAAGAAGCTCCGCGACGCCGACAAGGAGCAGATCACCGAAGACGTGGTCTTCGAGATCGAGCTTGTCAAACAGGTCGAGATCAACGTCGACTACATCCTCATGCTCGTCGAGAAGTACCGTGCCGCGCACGGCGACGACGGGGAGGACAAGGAGATCCGCGCCGAGATCACCCGCGCCGTCAACGCCAGCCCCACGTTCCGCAACAAACGCGACCTCGTCGAAGCGTTCGTCGACACCGTCAGCCCCAAAGGCGACATCGACACCGAATGGCAGGCATTCATCGCCCAGAAACGCGAAGCCGAACTCGAGGACATCATCGCCGAGCAGAACCTCCGCCCGGCCGAGGCCCACGCGTTCGTCGACGCCGCGTTCCGCGACGGCGCCCTCCAGACCACCGGCACCGCCATCACCAAAGTCCTCCCACCCGCCAGCCGATTCGCAGCCAAGGGTGGACACGGGGAAAAGAAGCAGCGCGTCATCGACAAGCTCACCGAGTTCTTCGAACGATTCGCCGGACTGGGATGACCGCGCCGCCTGAACCCATCGCATAAGGAGACGACTTGTCAAAGTACACCGTCCATCAGCACTCGGTCGAGACCCTGCTCGCATGGGTGAAGTCCGGGCAGGTGGCGATTCCTGAAATGCAACGCCCATTCGTATGGGACTCCACCAAGGTGCGTGACCTCCTCGACTCGCTCTACAACGGGTTCCCCATCGGGTATCTCATCACGTGGCAGAGCACGGACGTGGGCCTCAAGGACGGCTCGAAGTCCTCGTTCAAACAGATCCTCATCGATGGCCAGCAACGCATCACAGCGATGACTGCGGCCCTGGTCGGCCAGCCGATTGTCGACAAGAGCTACAAGCGGAAGCGAATCAAGATTGCGTTCAACCCCACGACCGAGCAGTTTGCGACGCTCACACCCGTGATCGACCGAGACAGCGCCTGGATCTCCGACGTCGCAGAGTTCGTAAATGCCCCCTCCACGTTCTCCGCAACGAAGGCCTATATGGATGCGAATCCCGACGTGGACGGGGAACGTGTCGAGATCGCTCTCCAGCGACTCTCCGGCGTCAAGCAGGCGCAGGTCGGCATTATCACGCTCACCGAAGATCTCGATATCGAGACCGTCACAGAGATCTTCATCCGGATCAACTCAAAGGGTGTTCCGCTCAGCAGTGCGGATTTCGCGATGAGCAAGATCTCAAGCCACGGCCAGCTGGGCAGCAATCTCCGAAAGCTCATCGACTACTTCTGTCATCTGTCGGTCGCACCACACGTCTATGCAGACATCGAGGAGCACGATACGGCCTTCGCTGCCTCGGGCTATCTCAAGGCGATCTCGTGGTTGAAAGACGACACATCCGACCTCTACGACCCGACATACACGGACGTAATTCGCGTAGCGGGCATAAAGGAGTTCTCCCGCGGAAAGGTCGCAGCGCTTGTCAGTGTTCTCTCGGGGCGAGACTTTGAGACGAGAACGTTCAGCGAGGAGCTTGCGATCGAATCTTTCGACCGGCTCGAACGTGTCTTGCTTGAGATCGTCAATCAATACAACTTTCAGCAGTTCGTTCTGACGATCAAATCGGCGGGCTTCATCTCCCCTCGACTCGTGAGCTCCAAGAACGCGCTGAACTTCGCCTACGCGCTCTTCCTCAAGCTCCGAACGGAGAAGCTTCTCAACGACGCGGAGATCAAGTATGTCGTGCGGCGGTGGTTCGTAATGTCTGTGTTGACTGGCCGATACACGGGAAGCTTCGAGACGGCATTCGAGGCCGACATCCGACGGGTAAATGAGGTGGGCGCGCTGCAGGCGCTTCGCGACATCGAGGCGTCTCAACTCGCCGATAACTTCTGGAACGTCGCGCTTCCGATGGAAATGGAATCCTCGAGCGTCCGCAGCCCATACTTCCTCGCGTTCCTCGTCGCGCAGATCCACGGCGGCGCCAAGGGCTTCCTTTCGAAGAACATCACGGTTGCAAGCATGATCGAAGAGGTGGGCGACATCCACCATGTCGTGCCGAAGAACTACCTCGTCAAGCATGGTGTGAACGATCGAAGCGAATACAACCAGATTGCTAACTTTGCACTAACCGAGACACCAATCAACATCGCGATCAAGGACAGGGCCCCAGGCGACTATATGGCGATCGTCGATGCACAAATTGCCGACGGCAATCTACGTCTCGGCGAGATCACGACCGCCGCCGAGCTCGATTCGAACCTCGCAGCCAATGCCATTCCCGCGAGTCTCCGGACGACTAGCGCCGAGTCCTACCAGGCGTTTCTCAAGGAACGAAGGTTCTTGATGGCCCAGATCATAAAGGCGTACTACCTGGCTCTGTAGTTGCGCGGTTACTCGTCCATCGGGTATTCCACGCGAGCACTTGGAGTAGTCAGACTGATGATGCTTGGGCATGCGCAGGAGCGCACGTATGAGGAGGTGGCGACCGGTGGCACGAAGCCGAGCTGAGGAAGCGACGATCCGGGCTGACATCTTCCGGTGGTTGGACGAGCAGTTCATCGGACGCGGCGGATACGAGATACACAGCTCCGTCCTCAGGTCGTACGAGTACAAAGGCGAGCGCATTCCTCTGCTCGACCGGGGCAAGGGCATTCGGAACCCTGCCTCATTCTCGTCCACCCTGTCGATCATGTCTGGGTGGAAAGCCAACCGTTACTCCGACTCCGAGAGCGATGACGGCTGGGTGACCTACCACTATCGGGCAGGTGATAGCTCGGACAACGTCAAGCTCGTCCGCGCGTGGGAGAACCGCGACCCGATCGTTTACTTCCGAGCTGTGCGCGAGGGCTATTACGTGCCCTTCTACCCGATCATCATCGCGGAGAATGATTCGGTCGCTCGGGTTGTGCGGTTCCCGCTCGACCCGGCGCTTAGCTTTCTCGGCGACCCGATGGAATACACCGAGCAGCAGCGCAAGTACGCAGAGACGATCGTCCGTACCCGCCTACACCAGCCGATCTTCCGCGCCCGCGTGCTTCACGCGTATGGGGGAGCTTGCACAGTCTGCGATCTCAGGCACTCCGAGCTTCTCGACGCCGCGCACATCATCGGTGACGCGCAGGAGCATGGAGTTCCACATGTCTCGAATGGCCTCGCGATGTGCAAGATTCACCACGCCGCCTACGACCGTTCCCTGATGGGAATCACGCCAGACTATGAGGTGCGGATCGACAGAGACCTACTCGACGAGGTCGACGGCCCGATGCTTCGACACGGGCTACAGGATATGCACGGACGCCGCATTCGCCTGCCCATGAGTCGCAAGGCCTACCCCGATCGCGATCGGCTTGCGGAGCGCTTCGAGCAGTTCGCAAAGTGGCACTAGGGGCGCCGTCGGGTCCAACACTTCGAGCGGCGGGGTGAATCAGTCTAGAGAAACGCCACCCCCCGCACCGGCGCCCCATCGCCCTCCAACCGCAACGGGAAGAATCCCACCTCCACCCGGCCCGGCAGCCCCTCGAGCCCGCACACGTTCTCGACGATGAGCCCATCCCCACCGAGCACGACGTCGTGAACAGGAAACGCCGAACCACCCGTCTCATCCGGACTCAGCGTGTCCACCGCGAGCACGCGCATCCCCCGCGCCCACAGTTCCTTCGCCGCAGCAGCGGACATGAACGGATGCCGCAACGCCCGCTCCGACCCGAACCACTGCGCCCACCCCGTGTCGATGATCACGATCCGAGGCAGTTCGTCCGGAACGGCACCGCCGTCTAGCGTCAGCTCCTCGAGCCCGTACGCAGACCCCGGCGATGCACCCGGAACCCGCAGCACCACCGCCTCCCCCACGAGCTCGTCGAGCGAAACGGAAGCCATCGTCCGCCCACCCGCCACGGTGTGGGCCGGCGCATCGACATGGGTCCCCGTGTGGGAACCCATGTCGATGCGCGCGACCTCCACGCCATCGGTCTCCAGCGACAGAGCCGGCCGCACAGCCACCGAGGGATCCCCGGGGTAGACCGTCATGCCGTCGCGGATCGGGTGGCTCAGGTCTCGCAGCATCCGCTCATCATGCCTTGACTGCGGCCTCAGACCCAGCCTCGGAGGCCAGGTTGCCGACCGGCGTGATCGCCCCTTTCGGGCGCCGGTGCCACGACACCGCGAGATACAGCACGAACGTCACGATGAACGCGGGCGCGGTCGAGCCGAACGGCAGCGGCCACACGTAGGCCCACACGTAGGCGAGGGCGGCTCCGACGAACCACGAGCCGATCGCGAGCCAGTTCACGCCGGCCGTGTACCAGTAGCGGCCGCCCTTCACCTGCAGGATGTCGCGGTCGTACGACGAGCGCCTGATGAAGTAGTAGTCGACGATCATGATCGCGAAGATCGGGGCGAACAGCGCGCCGATCGTCACGAGGAAGTTCGTGAACTGGTCGAGCAGGCCGAACAGCGTCGCACCGAGAATCGAGATCACGCCGAGGACGAGCGCGGCGGGCAGGAACTTGATCCGCAGGCCGGGGATCGCGTTCACGACCGTCGTCACCATGCCGTAGACCACCATCGTGTTCGTCGCCATCACCGACAGGAAGATCGCGAGGCCGAACGCCCAGCCGAAGGGCTCGATGATCGTCACCGGGTCGAACGGAATCGCCTCTCCCCCGCTCAGGATCACGAACGCCATCGCCGTCGCGCCGAGCGACATCGAGATGACCGTCGACAGCGTGTAACCGACGCCCGAGCCGATCACGCTCGCACGCGTGCTGCCGGCGAGGCGGTTGAAGTCGGCCGAGAGGACGGTCCACGAGATGGCCGTCGCGAGCACGACGTCGAACACGAGACCCGCGTCGTAGTACGGCTCGGCGGATGCCGGGATCGACGTGAACTCGGCCGGACCGTACGTCGAGAACGCCACCACGAAGATGTACGCGGCGATCGCGAGGATCACGGCCGCGAACCACGGCTCGACACGCGCGACGCCCGCGTGCCCGAAGATCGCCAGGATCACGACGATCGTCTGGCACAGCACGGCGAAGATCACCGGCGACGAGAAGCCCGTGAACGTCATCACGATGTAGTCCAGCGCGATGCCGGCGAGCATCGCCTGCACCCAACTCCAGCCCATGAGGATGATGACGTTCGCGGCGACCGGCAGCAGACTCCCCCGCGTTCCGAACGGGCCGCGCGTGAGCGCCATCGTCGGCAGGCCCGTGCGGCGACCGATCGTCCCGACCGCGACGAGCACCGCCGCGCCGATCACGGTGCCGAGCACGATCAGCAGCAGCACGAGGCCGTAATTCACGTCGGGCACGAACAGCGTTCCGGTGAGCAGCGTCGTGACGACGAGGTTCGCCGCCAACCAGATCATGAACAGGCGGCCGGTCGAATACGTGCCGACGAGAGGACCGGCGTCATCGGACTGGGCTTCGAGCCGCTGCTCGAGGCGGGAGTAGAGCGACATCGTTGGGGCTCCTTCGGGTTGGGTTGAGGGGGATTCGGGTATTGAGGTGGGCGCTTCGTCTCGCCTGCGGCTCGCTCAGCGACCGGGGCGGGGGCTCAGCGACCGGGGCGGGGGCTCAGCGACGGGGGCGGGACGCTTCGACGGGCTCAGCGACCCCGGGAGGGGTTAGGAGAACGGCGAGAGGTGCTCGTGCACGGCGACCAGCTCGTCGCCGTCGACGACGAACACGATCGTCTCCCTCTCGCGATACGACTCAGGACCATCGGATGTCTCGACCGACGTGTCGACGGTGTGCGAGAACACCGCACCGCCGTCGAACACCTGCACGCGCGGGTCGCTCGACGTGCACGACGTCACACGCCAACCGTCGGCGACCCACCCCTCCCACAGGCGTTCGTATTCGGCACGGTTCTCGAGGCGCCGCGGCTCGGGATGGAAGACGAACGTGGCATCCGGAGAGAACGCGGCGAAGTACCGCTCGCCGTCGGTCGCGGCGAACGCGTCGACGATCGCGGCAGCGGCGGCTTCGACGGCCGCGGGGTCAGGTCTCGTCATGTGCTTCTCCTTTGAAGACGAATCAACGGATGCGCCTACCTCGGCGCCATCGCGCTCAGCAGCTCGTACACGACATGGCTCGCCGCGACCGCCGTGAGCTGCGCGTGGTCGTACGCGGGCGCGACCTCGACCACGTCGGCGCCGACGATCCGCAGGTCGGTGAGGGCACGCAGCATCCGCAACAGCTCACGACTCGTGAGCCCGCCGGCCTCGGGCGTTCCCGTTCCCGGCGCGTGCGCCGGGTCGAGCACATCGATGTCGATCGAGATGTAGAGCGGCTTGTGGCCGACGCGAGCGCGGATGCGGTCGACCGCCGACGGCACGCCGTGCTCCTCGACGTACTCGCTCGTGACGATCGCGAAGCCGAGCCGCGCGTCGTCTTCGAGGTCGCTCTTCGCGTAGAGGGGGCCGCGGATGCCGACATGCATGCTCGCGGTGAGATCGATGAGCCCTTCCTCCGACGCTCGCCGGAATGGAGTGCCGTGGGTCGTCGGGGCGCCGAAGTACGTGTCCCACGTGTCGAGGTGCGCGTCGAAGTGCAGCACCGCGACCGGACCGTGCACCGAGGTCACCTCGCGCAGCAGCGGCAGCGCGATCGTGTGGTCGCCCCCGATCGCGACGAGACGGTCGGCGCGGCTCCGCAGCTCACGCGCACCGGCCTCGATCTCGGCGACCGCGGCCGCGATGTCGAACGGGTTCGCGGCGATGTCTCCGGCGTCTGCGACCTGCTGTGCGCCGAACGGGAACACCCCCTGTGCGGGGTTGTACGGACGCAGCAGACGCGACGCCTCGCGCACGTGCGCCGGGCCGAAGCGCGCGCCGGGACGGTAGCTCACACCGCTGTCGAACGGGACGCCGACGATCGCGACATCCGCCTTCTCGACCTCGTCCAACCGCGGAAGGCGCGCGAACGTCGCGATGCCCGCGAACCGCGGCACGACGCTCGCGTCGACAGGGCCGCGCGGCTCCGGCGTGTGGGAGGGTTGCATATTTGACAACTTTCGATACTCTGTAAGCAACGTTGCGGCCACGGTACGCCCGCGGTCGCATCCGCGTCAAGAGCCGCGGGCTTTTCGAGGGAGAGACATGCGCGCGATTCATCCGGATGCCGACGCCAACGCCACCCCGATCGGAGCCCGCCTGCGCGCGGCACGCACGGGTCAAGGCCTCTCGCTGGGACGGCTCGCCGAGACCACCGGGCTGTCGAAGGGCTTCCTGAGTCGCGTCGAGCGCGACGAGACCTCCCCCAGCGTCGCCACCCTCGTGCAGCTGTGCCAAGTGCTGTCGCTTCCGATCGGATCGCTGTTCGCGGAGCCCGAGATCCAGCGGGTGACATACGCGGATGCGCCGCGCATCAACCTCGGCGGCGTGCACGCCGAGGAACGGCTCATGTCACCGCGCAGCGAGCACCGCGTGCAACTGCTGCGGTCGGAGTTGGCGCCCGACGCGCACGGCGGCAAAGAGCTCTACACGATCAACTGCGACGTCGAGGTGCTGCACGTCGTGAAGGGAACCGTCGTGGTGCGGTTCTCGGACCGGTCGGTGACGCTCGGCGCCGGGGATGCGCTGACGTTCCCGGGGCGAGAGCCGCACACGTGGTACGTCGACGGCGGGAAGCCGGCGAGTGTGGTGTGGGTGATCGTTCCGGCGCCGTGGAGCGGGTCGGCGTAGCGGAGCTCGGGGATGACGCTTCGACGGGCTCAGCGACCGGGGTTGCGAGGGAGCGCTTCGTCTCGCTTCGCTCGCTCAGCGGCCGGGTGGTGAGCGGCCGGCGACCGGGCGAGGGCTCAGCGGCCGCAGAACCCGGTCCCTGAGCAGGCGCGGAGCGCCGTGTCGAAGGGCGGTCAGGTGGGCGACGCTTCGACGAGCTCAGCGACCGGGGGGTACGCGACGCTTCGACAAGCTCAGCGACCGGGGCGGCGGGTGAGCCGCAACAGCAGGACGTGCCAGTGCGTCTCCACCGAGGGCGGATCGGATGCGATCCGTTCGGCGAACCGCCTCTTGAACTCCGACACGAACGCATCCGTCTGATCGGGCGAGCGCGCCGAGTCGAGAGCACTGAGCAGCGACGGCATGAACGCGGCGTCGAAGAAGTCGACGACCGCGGCCGCGAACGCACCCGCATCGCCGGACCGTTCGTACTCCTCCAGCAGCGTGTCGGGCGCGCGCAGCAGCTCGTGCTCCTCCAGGGTCCACGCCTGCGCGAGCGGGCCGTCCCGCAACGGGGCCAGGAACTCGGCCTGCGTGCGGTTCCAGGTCGGGATCGACATGCGGGCGTACTCCGCCGCGCCCAGCTGACCGTCCGACACCATCTCCGTGAGCACGGCGTTCGCGGTGTCCATCAGCGCCTCCGCGCCGCTCGAGCCGTCGTCGTCCGCGGCACCCCCGACCACGACGAGCTGGCCGCCCGGCGCGAGCTCGTCCGCCCGGTGGGTGAGGAACGCGACCCAGTCGCGGCGCGCCTGCTGCTCGAGCGCCGCCCGCACGCGCCCGTGCGCTCGCGTGCTGAAGATGTGGTCGGGGATGGGCTCGGGCACGCGCGACACCCAGTGCACCGCGATCGCACTCCACGCCAGGTGCAGGTCGCCCGCCGGGATCAGCCGCTCGTAGAACGAGCGGGCCTCCGCGAAGGCGAACACGTCGGGTTCGGTCGCGTACGAGCCGGGCGTCGACATGACGTTCGCCAGCAGCACGTCGAAGTCGTTCGCGAGGATGTCGGTGTGGACGACGGTCACCGGGACGCGCTCGCCGGCGCGGGCCCGCACACCGTCGACCACGACGCGCATCGGCTGCAGCGAGTTCGTGCCGGCTGCGGCACCCAGGTCCGCGACGCGGAACGGCGAACCGGATGCGGGCAACACGACCGCGTCGACTGCGCGACGCAGCATCGGCATGGCGTAACTCTCCGCGGAGTGCTGCACCCCGGACTGCTGGGCGTACCCCGAGCCCATCGCCCCGGTCGCCGCGCGCTCGACGGGCGGGTCGGAGTCGGCGCCGCTCATGGCGCGTCAGTGTAGTGAGCGCTGTGCGCGGGCGGAAGGTGCGGGGGGTACGACGCTTCGACGGGCTCAGCGACCGGGGGCGACGCTTCGTCTCGCTTCGCTCGCTCAGCGACCGGGTACCCGGACCCTGAGCGAGGAGCGCAGCAACGAGACGAAGGGCAGCGACCGCGGGTACCATGGACCCTCGTGGGTATGGGAATGACGAAGAGCGCGCCGATGACGGCGTGCAGCTTCTACATCCGCGAGCGCCGCGCCTGACGGCGCCCTCGCTGATCTTCGCGTAAGCGCCGTCTTCCGGGAGTCCTCGCACCCCGGGCGCGCGTCCCACCTCCGCCGGTTCTCGGCCGACGCCCGCATCCGGGGTGCTCCAACCCTTCTCCTTGGAGCGCTCGATGCGAACCCACCCTCGCCGTTCCGTACACGGCGGCCGACACGAGCTCGGCCAGAACTTCCTCATCCACCGCCCGACGATCCACGCGATCGTCGACCTCGTCGCGTCCACCGACGGCCCGATCCTCGAGATCGGCGCGGGCGACGGCGCCCTCACGACACCGCTCGCCCGCCTCGGGCGACCCCTCGTGGCCATCGACATCGACGAGCACCGAGTGAACACGCTGCGGCGCCGGCTGCCGAACGTTCGCGTGCAGCATGCCGATGCACTGCGGCATCCGCTCGATCAACCCGTCGTCGTCGGCAACGTGCCGTTCCACCTCACGACCCCGATCATGAGACGGATGCTGACGCGCCGGTCCTGGCGTCACGCGATCCTCCTCACGCAGTGGGAGGTTGCGCGCAAGCGCGCCGGCGTCGGCGGCGGCACCATGATGAGCGCGCAGGCCGCTCCGTGGTTCGAGTTCCGGTTGCACGGGCGGGTGCCGGCGCGGCACTTCCGTCCGGTGCCGAGCGTCGACGGCGGCATCATCGGCATCACGCGGCGCGGGTCGCCGCTCGTCGATCCGCGGGATCGCGCTGCGTACGAGCGGTTCGTGCGCGACATGTTCACGGGCAAGGGCGGCGACCTCGTCGCGCTCGTGCAGCACAGTGCGCGCGTGACGCGGGGGCAGGCGAAGGCCGTGGTGCGTGAGGCGCGGATCGACGGATGCCGCCTGCCGCGTGACCTGCGGTCGGAGCAGTGGGCGGCGCTGTGGAGGGCCGTGACGTGAACACCGGGTCCTGAGCGAGCGCAGCGAGACGAAGGGGGCCTCGCGTGGGGCGCTTCGTCTCGCCTGCGGCTCGCTCAGCATCCGGCGTGTGGGGGCGACGACGCTTCGACGGGCTCAGCGACCGAGGAAGGGGGCTCAGCGGCCGGCGCCGGGCTCAGCGACCGAGGAGGGGGTCTGCTGGTACAGCGCCAGGCGCCACTCCCCCGACACCTTCACGTACACGCTCGACATCGCCGCCGTGAACGGAGCCTCGTCGCCGGGGCGCGACGCCTTGCCCGTGTAGACCAGGGCCGCGGCATCCGCGCCCAGCGACACAACGCGCTCATCGGAGATCTCGTACGTGCTCCAGGCTGGAGCATCGCGCAGCGACTCGACGACCGCATCGCGGTCGAGCACCGTGCCGTCGGCGATCACCATGACGCCGTCGTCGGTCATGATCCGGCCGTAGAAGTCGTCGCCCGAGCCGTCGCACAGCGACTCCCACCCGGCCATCTCGAGACGCAGCAGTTCACTCATGACGGAACTCATGAACCCACCCCAACAAGCGCGTCGCGCGCTCACAAGGGGCTTGAAGCACGCATCCGAAGATTCCTCGGGCCCGATGTCGATTCCCGATGTCGCCGTTCGACGCGATAGTGAGAGGAGGCAAACGGCCTCCCATACGGAACCGAACGAAGGAACGAATCGATGAAGCACATGCTGATCATGCGGGCGACCCAGGAGGCCGTAGACGCGTACGAGAAGATGGACTTCGAGGCGGTCATCAACGCGATGGGCGCCTACAACGAGTCGATGATCAAGGCCGGCGTGCTCGTGGCCGGCGAAGGCCTCTCGCCCGAGCCGGGCTACGTGGTCGACTTCTCCGGCGAGACCCCGATCGTCAGCGACGGCCCCTACGGCGAGGTGCACGAGCTGTTCAACGGGTTCTGGATCGTCCAGACCGCGACTCCCGAAGAGGCTGTCGAGTGGGCCAAGCGCGCGCCGCTCACGCCGGGCAACAAGCTCGAGGTGCGCCGCGTGACCGACGAGACCGACTTCGCGGATTACTCCGACAACGAGTACGTGAAGAAGGAGAAGGAGTGGCGGGCCGAGCTCGGCACCGAGTGATCCGCCGCCCCTCGGAGACCATGAACGACACCCGGCGTACGGTCGAGGCCGTCTGGCGCATCGAAGGGCTTCGGATCGTGGCATCCGTCGCCAAGATGACCGGCGACCTCGGCCTCGCCGAGGATGTCGCCCAAGAGGCGCTCGTAGAGGCACTCGGCTCGTGGCCCGAGCATGGCATACCGAACAACCCGGGCGCGTGGCTCACGGCGGTCGCGAAGCGACGCGCGATCGATGCGTGGCGCCGGCGCGACGGACTCGACCAGCGCTACGCGGCGATCGCGCACACGCTCGACGAGGCATCCGACGACTCGTGGGAGCCCATCGACGACGACGTGCTGCGCCTCATCTTCACGGCGTGCCACCCGGCGCTGTCGCGCGAATCGCAGGTGGCGCTCACGCTGCGGATCGTCGCGGGATTGTCGACCGAAGAGATCGCACGGATGCTGCTGACCAGCGTCCCCACGGTGCAGGCGCGCATCACGCGGGCGAAGAAGTCGCTTGCGGCCGCACGGGTGCCGTTCGAGACGCCCGACCCGTCGGAGTGGACCTCCCGCCTCGCGGGGGTGCTCGGCGTCGTGTACCTCGTGTTCACGGAAGGCTATGCGGCGACCGCGGGCGACCGGTGGGTGCGCCCCGACCTCGCCGACGAAGCCCTGCGGCTCGGCCGCGTCGTCGCGGGGCTTCTGCCGCGCGAGCCCGAGCCGCTCGCGCTCGTCGCCCTCATGGAGTTCCAGCGGTCGCGCTTCGCCGCGCGAGAGACGCGCTCGGGTCAGCCGGTGCTGCTCGCCGATCAGGACCGCTCGCGGTGGGACCACGGCCAGATCGCGCGCGCGATCGAGGTGCTCAAGAAGGCGGATGCCCTCGCCGCCGCTCGCGGGACCGGACGCGGTCCGTACGCGCTGCAGGCCGCCATCGCGCAGTGCCACGCGGTCGCGCGGAGCGTGGACGAGACGGACTGGAACCGGATCGTGCTCCTCTACGAGGTGCTCGGACGCATCGCGCCGAGCCCGATCGTCGAGCTCAATCGTGCGGTGGCGGTGTCGAAGGCATCCGGTCCCGCCGATGCCCTGCGTATCGTCGACGCCCTCGAAGCCGCGGGAGCCCTCCGCGGCTCGTACCTCGTGCCGAGCGTGCGAGGTGAGCTGCTCGCGCAGCTCGGTCGCAACGACGAAGCGCGATCCGAACTGCTGACTGCCGCCGGCCTCACGGCCAACGAGGTGCAGCAACAGGTTCTGCGCGACAAGGCGGAGTCACTGCGCCCCCGACGCTGAGCGACCCGCCCCCTCCGGACGCTGAGCGAGCCCCCCTCCGGACGCTGAGCGAGCCGCCCCCCGGACGCTGAGCGAGCCCCCCCGGACGCTGAGCGAGCCGAAGGCGAGACGAAGCGCGAGACTCGTCGAACTGCCCTTCGTCTCGTCGCTTCGCTCCTCGCTCAGGGTCCGGGAACGCCGCCCGGCGTCAGAGCGAGATGAGCTCGAGCTCGCGCAGCTCACCGTCATCCACCACTGCGATCATCATCGTGTGCACCGGCTGGCGCCGGCGATCCGTGGGTGAACCCGGGTTGAGCAACCGCATGCCGCGCGGCGACACCGTGTGCCACGGGATGTGACTGTGCCCGAACACGAGCACGTCGGTGTCGGGGAACGCCTCGTCCATGCGCACCTCGCGCCGCGGCGCCGCTCCCGTCTCGTGCACGACCGCGAACCGCACGCCCTCGATCGTGCGGTGCGCGACCTCGGGCAGCCGCTCGCGCAGGTCCGCGCCGTCGTTGTTCCCGTACACCCCCAGCACCTCGCCGTGCTGCTCGAGCTCATCGAGCACGGATGCCGCGACCCAATCCCCGGCGTGGATCACGAGGTCCGCGGCATCCGCCGCCCTCAACGCCGTCTCCGGGAGACGCTTCGCACGCCCCGGGATGTGCGTGTCGGAGATGAGCAGCAGGCGGGTCGTCATCGCTTCGTCGCTGCGGCGGCGGCCGGCTCGCGGAGGATCTTCTCCATCGCCTTGCCTTTCGCGAGCTCGTCGACGAGCTTGTCGAGGTAACGGATCTTCTGCATCAGAGGGTCCTCGATCTGCTCGACCCGCACGCCGCACACGACGCCCGTGATGAGGTCCGCGTTCGGGTTGAGCTGCGCATCCGCGAAGAAGTCCTCGAACGTCGTGCCGTCGGCGACGTGCCGTTCGAGCGTCGCGTCATCGAAGCCGGTGAGCCACTCGATGACCTCGTCGACCTCGGCTTTCGTGCGACCCTTCCGCTCGGCCTTCTGGATGTACATCGGGTAGACCTTGGCGAAAGGCATCCGGAAGATCCGTTCCATGTTCCCCAGGGTACGCGGCAGGCGTACCGTGCAGACATGGACATCCGGTCGGCGCTCATCGAGCTGTGCGACGCGTTCAACGCGCACGACCTCGACCGCATCATGGCGCTCTTCGCAGAAGACAGCGTGCTCGAGATGCCCCGCGGCGCCGACCCGTGGGGATCGCGTTTCGAAGGCAAAGGCGCCGTGCGCGCGGCCCTCGCGGGCCGCTTCGCGGGGCTGCCCGACGTGCACTACGGAGACGAGGAGCACTTCGTCGACGAAGAGCGGCAGACGGGCATGACGACCTGGCTGCTGACCGGCACGACGGTCTCGGGTGAGCGCAAGGAGGTGCGCGGATGCGACTTCTACACCTTCCGCGACGGACTCGTCGTGCGCAAGGACTCGTATTGGAAGATCGTCGAACCGCCCGCGACGGCGTAGCCTGACCAGCAGGACCCACTCGACGATGAACGGGGAGCCCGATGCGCGCCGTTGACGACAACTTGACCGAGCTGGTTGCGGAGCTCATGCAGACCGCCCGCATCGCCTCGAGCGGCCGCGCCGCTCGCACCATCACCGGCGACCACGAGCACGCCCTGCGTGAGACGGTCATCGCACTGCGCGGCGGCGAGCAGCTCGGCGAGCACGAGAGCCCCGGCGAGGCGACCCTGCAAGTGCTCATCGGCCGCGTGCGGATCGTCGCGGGCGACGAGTCGTGGGATGGGGCATCCGGCGATCACCTCGCCATCCCGCCGCGGCGCCATCGGCTCGACGCGCTCGAGGACTCGGCCGTGCTGCTCACCGTCGTGAAGCGCCCGGTGGGCGACTACCCCGCGAGCCCGTAGCCCCGGCGTGCCATGCCGGTGGGCCTGCCACTCTCGGCCCTCCCGCCGGAATCAGGACATCTGGCGAGGGCAGGAACTTCGTGGCCGGATCGACCTGATTACGCCAGATGTCCTGATCCGGGCGACGAAATCGGCGTCCGGGCGACGAAATCGGCGCCCGCCAGGCCGAGTTATCCACAACCCGCAGACTTCCCATTGCGGATGTCCGAACCCGACGCCATGATGACTACGACACCGCCGACTGGGATGGCGGTGCCGCCTTCTGGGGAGGCGGGTTTCGGGAGGGCGGATGCCGCGCGGCCGTGATGGGACGCGTACGTGCGAGGCATCCGTCCTCCCTTCCGAAAATCTAGCGACCCCGCCGCCGAACTCACGGCTGGTTTCCAGCTTGGCGGGACCAAAACGGGTCGGTGATCCGTTCTTCTCTATGGCGCCGCAGCCAGCGACGTCACCCGAGGAGGAACACCGTGAGTCCCAACGACTACCGCAAGACCCCTGAGGCGCTGAGCCGCCTCACCGACGCGCAGTACGCCGTCACGCAGGAGGAGGGCACCGAGCCTCCGTTCCGCAACGAGTACTGGAACAACCACGAGCCCGGCATCTACGTCGACGTCGTGTCGGGGCAGCCGCTGTTCTCGTCGACCGACAAGTACGACAGCGGAACCGGCTGGCCGAGCTTCACCAAGCCGATCGACTCCGACGCGGTCACGACCCAGACCGACAGCTCGCTGTGGATGACGCGCACCGAGGTGCGGTCGTCCGGAGCCGACAGCCACCTGGGCCACGTGTTCGACGACGGCCCTCGCGACGCCGGGGGCCTGAGATACTGCATGAACTCGGCCGCGTTGCGCTTCGTTCCCGCCGCCGAGCTCGAGAGCCAGGGCTACGGCGAGTACCGACACCTCTTCGAGACCACCAACGAGCAGGAGACAGCATCATGACCAGCGGACCCATGGACACCGGCGAGATCACCCGCGTTCCCGGCATGGAGACCGCCGTCCTCGCGGGCGGCTGTTTCTGGGGCGTCGAGGACCTCATCCGCCGCCAGCCCGGCGTGATCGACACGCGCGTGGGCTACACCGGCGGTCAGAACGCGCACGCGACGTACTACAACCACCCCGGCCACGCCGAGGCGGTCGAGATCGTGTTCGACCCGACGAAGACGACGTACCGCGACATCCTCGCGTTCTTCTTCCAGATCCACGACCCGACAACCCTGAACCGCCAGGGCAACGACGTCGGCACGAGCTACCGCTCTGCGATCTTCCCGTTGGACGCCGAGCAGGAGCGCATCGCCCGCGAGACGATCGCCGATGTCGACGCGTCCGGCCTGTGGCCCGGCAAGGCCGTCACGACCATCGAGCCGGCCGGCCCGTTCTGGGAGGCCGAGCCCGAGCACCAGGACTACCTGGTGCGCATCCCCAATGGGTACACATGCCACTTCCCCCGCGCGAACTGGGTGCTGCCCAAGCGGTCGGAGACGAGCGCTTCGGCGTAACCTTCGTCGCGATCGCCAGCCGGATGCCGCGGCCCTCTGCGGGTCGCGGCATCCGCGCTCTCCCGGACTGGTGCTGCGCTAACGCAGGCCGTGCGCCGCTGTCAACGGTGCGGCGCCCCGCGGCGCGCCGCCGCTAACGTGGCGAGCGCGAGTCGAGGAGACGCCGTGACCCATCCCGCAGCCCCGCGCACCGGCACGTTGCGCGTGTCGGTGGTCATCCCCGTGAAGGACGACGACCGCGCGCTGAGCCGCTGCCTCGACGCGCTCGCGCGTCAGACGCGACGGGCCGACGAGATCATCGTCGTCGACAACGGCTCATCGGATGCTTCGGCCCTCGTCGCCCGAGGCGCCGGCGCCCACGTCGTGCGGTGCGAACGGCCGGGCATCCCCGCCGCGAGCGCGACCGGGTACGACGCGGCATCTGGTGACGTGATCCTGCGACTCGACGCGGACTGCGTGCCGGCGTCGACGTGGGTCGACACGATGACGGATGCGTTCGACCGCCGCCCCGACGTCGACGCGTTCACCGGACACGCGCGGTTCGTCGACGGGCCTCGCGTGCTTCGGACGGTGCTCGCGGCGATGTACCTCGGGTTCTTCGGCCTGGTGATGGTCCCGACACTCGGCCACGCGCCGCTGTTCGGCTCGAACCTCGGGATGCGCGCGTCGACGTGGAGGGCGGTGCGTGACGCCGTGCATCAGGACGACCCCGAGTTGCACGACGACATCGACCTCGCCTTCCACGTGGGCGACGTCGGGCGCATCCGGTATCTGCCCCGCGCCGGGATGGGGATCTCGATGCGCCCGTTCGGCGACGCACGCTCGTTCGCGCGCCGGATCGCAATGGGGTTCCGGACGGTGATCGTGCACTGGCCGCGGGACTTTCCGCCGAAGCGGTGGGCGCGGACCGGGTTCTCAAGTGATCGGAGCCGCACATGACTCAGCCACACGAGACGTCGTACTCCGCCCGGAACCTCTGGTCGGGCATCCTCTTCGGCATCGGCGCGATCGCGTTCATCGACGAAGCGGTGTTCCACCAGCTGCTCCACTGGCACCACTTCTACGACCGCTCGACGACCGAGGTCGGGCTCGTGTCGGACGGCGTCTTCCACGCGGTGAGCTGGTTCGCGACGATCGCGGGCCTCTTCCTGCTCGCCGACCTGCGCCGACGGCACGCTCTGCACTGGGGCCGGTGGACCGGCGGAGTCCTCATCGGCGCGGGGTCGTTCCAGCTGTACGACGGAACGATCCAGCACAAGGTGCTCGGCCTCCACCAGATCCGGTATGTCGACGACCTCATCGTCTACGACATCGTGTGGCACGCCGTCGCCATCGCGATGCTCGTCGCGGGCATCGTCACCGTCGTCCGAACGCGGCGCAGCGTCGCCCAGCCGTCGGAGGCATGACCGTGCACGCCCACGGAGTCGGGTCCGCCCCCACGGTCGACATCGCCCTCGCGCTGCTCGCGGCCGGGGCTGTCGCGGCCTATATCGCGGGTGTCGTGATCTCGCGCCGACGCGGACGCCCGTGGCCCACGGGTCGCGCGGTGCTGTGGTGCTGCGGTGTCGCGGCGGGTGCGGCATCCGTCATCGGCCCTCTTGCGGATGCCGCACACGACAGCTTCGTCGCACACATGACGACCCACCTGCTCGCCGGCATGGTCGCGCCCGTGCTGCTCGTGCTGGCGGCGCCCGTGACGCTCGCGCTGCGGTCGCTCGCCGTCACACCGGCCCGGCGGCTGTCGCGGGTGCTGGGCAGCGCTCCGGCCCGGTTCGTCGCCCACCCGATCACGGCGACGGTGCTGAGCGCCGGCGGACTCTGGCTCATCTACGTCACGCCGATCGTCGACGCGATGAGGGAGGTGCCCCTTGTGCACGTGGCGGTGCACGCGCACCTGCTGCTCGCGGGCTACCTGTTCACGGCCGCCGTCATCGGGCTCGATCCGCGGCCGCATCCGTCGAGCCGCGCGCTCGTCGTGGCGGTGATCGTGCTCGCGATGGCGGCGCACGCGATCCTTGCGAAGTACCTGTACGCCAACCCGCCCGAGGGCTTCGCGGTCGCCGATGTCCGAGCCGGCGCGCAGGTCATGTACTACGCGGGGGCGTGGGTCGAAGCCGTCGTCGTCGTGATCTTCTGCGCGCGGTGGTACCGGGCGGCGGCGCCGCGCGCGGCGACCGCGCCCTGACCGCTTCGTCTCGCCTTCGGCTCGCTCAGCGACCGGGGGTGGGGTTCGCTCAGCGCTCGGGGTGACTCAGCGCCGCTTGCGGGCCGGGAGCACGATCGCCCGGCCGAGCCGGAACAGCAGCACCCCCGCGAGCACCCACGGCCCGACCACGAGGATCGGGTCGAGCCACGCGTGCTTCATGTCGATGCGACCGGGCTGAAGCCGCGATGAGATCGGCCGCCGACCGCGCTCCCCCAACACGCCGGACTGCGTGATCGGGTCATCCGGTCTCTTGCTGAACAGCGACTTCACGTGCGCACCCGCAGAATCGACGCGGTCGCCGACGACGAGCAGGAGCCAGTGCGCGGCCTGCCCCTCGCTGTAGCGGTCGTAGGCGTACTTGCGGATGCGCCCGCTGAGGCCGTGCAGCGGCTGAGCCGTGCCGAACACCGGTGTCAGGCGCTCGTGTTCGATCGACCTCTCGCGCTCACCTCCGCGTGTCGGCTGCTGCTCGGGGATCTCCCAATGCGCGCCGGTCGCGATGCCCGGCTGCTCCCGCGGGAACGCGGGCCGGTCGGCGGGGTCGAGGTCGGCGCCCCACCCGGGGATGCGCGCGCGCAGCTCCTCGGGGTCGGGCTGGTTTCCGGGCTTCCATGAGGTGTACGGCATGTCGTCCTCCTTCGCCGGCGTCACGCGACGGTGATGACGGGCTTGACGATGTCGTCGAGCTTCGACGAGAAGATGTGGTAGCCCTCGGCGATCTCGTCGAGGGGGAAGCGGTGCGTGATGAGCTCGCTCGGCTTCACGTGTCCGGCGCGGATGTGCTCGAACAGTCGCGGCCACTGGCGCTTCACGGGCGCCTGGTTCATTCGGAGCGTGACGCCCTTGTTCATGGCGTCGCCGAACTTCACGGCGCTGAACAGCGGTCCGTACGCACCGATGACCGAGATGACGCCGCCCTTTCGCACCGTGTCGATCGCCCAGTTGAGTGCGACCGGCGACCCGCCCTGCATCTTGAGCTTCGCGGATGTCACGTGCTGCAGCACGTGCCCGTCCGCCTCCGCGCCGACGGCCTCGACGACAACATCCGCCCCGAGTCCGCCCGTCGCCTTCTTCAACTCGAGCACGATGTCGGACACCTGGCCGAAGTTGATCGTCTCGGTGAACGCGGACTCCTCAGCCTTCCGCAGGCGGTAGTCGAGGTGGTCGACCACGATGACGCGCCCCGCGCCCATGAGCCAGCACGAGCGGGCGGCCGCGAGCCCGACGGGACCCGCGCCGAAGACCACCGCGGTGTCGCCCTGCTCGATGTCGGCGAGCTGTGCGCCGAAGTAGCCGGTCGAGAACGCATCCGTCAGCATGAGGGCGTCCTCGTCGGCGATGTCATCCGGGATCACCCCCGGCCCGACATCCGCGAACGGCACGCGCACGTACTCGGCCTGACCGCCGTCGTACCCACCCGTCGTGTGCGAGTACCCGTAGATGCCCCCGACCGCCGTCGCGTTCGCATTGACGTTGTGGCAGTTCGAGAACAGGCCGCGCGCGCAGAAGAAGCACGAGCCGCAGTAGATGTTGAACGGGACCATCACACGGTCACCGACCTTCACGTTCTGCACTGTCGGGCCGACTTCTTCGACTGTTCCGATGAACTCGTGCCCGAACGTGTGGCCGATTCGGGTGTCGGGCATCATGCCGTGGTACAGGTGCAGGTCCGAGCCGCAGATGGCCGCGAGCTCGACGCGAACGATCGCGTCGTTCGGATGCTCGATCACCGGCTCGGGCTTGCTCTCGACGCGGAGCTTGTACGGTCCGCGGTACGTCATCGCCTTCATGGCGCCTCCTCGGGGTTCTGTTCCACCCCAACCCAGGCACCTGGAATCCGAGAGGGGGTTGCGTCGGGCCGCGCGACCTGCCAGGGGCGCGGCTGCGGATGCTGCGCGAGGCGCGCAACGGCGAGACGAAGCACCGCCACGGAGGACCGCTTCGTCTCGCCGCGCTCGCTCAGCGACCGGGGTGGTGTCGCCGCAGCATCCGTCGGTTCGCGTCCCGAATCGAGGGGATCTCGCGGAGCGAGGAGAACTGAGCCCCGCGCGCCCTCGTTCCGCGTGATGCCCTCGTTTCGCGGGGCGGGACAGCCGCGAGGCGCGCTAGCGCCCGGGGCGCCAGAACCCGGCGAACACGACGTACAGCAGCGGGATCACCGACGCCGTCATCAGCACCGACCCGACCATGATGTCCTGCGCGCGCAGCACGGCACCTGCGATGAGCAGCGCGGCGAAGAGAACCGCCGAGATGACGCGGCGGGCGAGGCGCTCGATGCGGTTCATCCGGGATTCCATGCGGCTGAGGTCGACCGTGAGCTGCCCGTTCTCGACCTTGGTCAGCAGGTCGTCCGTGCGTCGCGGCAGGCGCGCGACGATGCCGGCGACCGACGCGGCCTCGCGCGCGACCGCCCCCATGACGTTGCCGCGCTCCTCGCGCAGGAGCTTGTCGGCGTAGGGCTCGACGGCGTCCCACATGTTGAACTCGGGATCGAGCGAGCTGCACATCCCCGACGTGAGCGACACCGCGCGGATGATGAGCAGGAAGTTCTCGGGAAGCTGGAACGGCAGCGACCGCACGACATCGCTGAACTCGCGCCCGAAATCGCGGAACTCCCGCGGGTCGAGGCGCTGCAGCTGCGCGAAGCCCATCCCGCCGAATCGTGCGAACAGCGCCGTCATCGCTCGCTCGAGCTCGGCGGTGTCGGCCGACGGCAGCAGCACGCCGACTCGACGGATGCTGTCGACGAGCTGCTTGCCGTTGCGGCCGGCGACCGCGATGAGCACCTGCTGCAGGTCGTGGCGCAGTTGGTCGGGGACCTCGCCCATCATGCCGAAGTCGACGAACGTGAGGCGCCACTCGGGGGTACCGTCCGGCCGCATCCCGGTCTGCGTGACGAAGATGTTGCCCGGGTGCGGATCGGCGTGGAAGTACCCGTGCTCGAAGAACTGGTCGAACATGATCTGCGCGAAGGCGTGGGCCACTTCGCTGGGGTCGATCCCCGCGGCGCGCAGCCCGTCGATGTCGTTGATCTTGATCGCGGTGACGTCTGACATCGTGAGGACCCGCCGCGTCGTCCGCTCCCATGCGATGACCGGCACGCCGACGCGCGGGTCGCCCGCGAAGCTCTCCGCGAAGCGCTCCGCGTTCTGCGCTTCGTGCAGGTAGTCGATCTCCTGAAGGCTCACGTGCGTGAACTCCTCGATCAGCCTCGGGAGGTCCACGTGGTTCGCGATGAAGCGGATGCGGCTGAGCCACCCGGCAACCCTTCGCAGCGCCGCGAGGTCGACCTCGACGATCTGCTCGATGCCGGGGCGCTGCACCTTCACGACGACGTCGGCGAAGCCGGTGTCTTCGGCTTCGGCATCCGTCAACCTCGCCCGATGCGCCTGACCGAGCGACGCCGCCGCGACGGGAACCGGGTCGACGTACGCGAACGCGCGCTCGAGCGGGATGCCCAGCTCGGCCTCCGCGAGCTCGCGGATCGGGCCGAAGTCCACCGGGGGAACCTCGTCTTGAAGCCCCGCGAGCTCGTTCGTGATCTCGGGCGGCAGCACGTCGAGGCGCGACGACATGAACTGACCGACCTTGATCATGAGCCCGCCGAGCTCGACCGCGAGCGCGTGGAAGCGCTTCGCGATGCCCTGCAGGCGCGCCGCGCGCCCGCGGGCGACGTACTCAGCGAAGCCGATCCGGGGCAGGATGAGCTCGAACCACCAGGTCTGCGCGATCGTGCGCGCGGCGAACCAGAGGATCCTGCGGTAGCGGGCGCGAGCGCTGCCGGGATCGGCCATCGATACTCCTTGACGCCGATGCCGGCGCGTCGGGTCAGTCCTCGGCGAGGATGGAGTAGAGCTTACGCCTGGCCTCGTCGAGCACCTCCACCGCGCGCTGCGTCTGATCGGCGCTTCCGCTGCTCGCGACCTGGGCCACTGCCTGCGCGAGCCGCGCGCCGGCCTTGGGCAGGGCGGTCGTGCGAGCGGCCGCGTCCTTCATGCCCTGGGACTCCCACGGGGCCGATTCGGCGCCGGATGCCTCGGCCTCCGCGCGGCCCGCATCGGTCAGCGAGTACGTCTTCTTGCCGCCCGACTCGGTCGCGACGATGAGCCCCTCATCGGCGAGGAGCTGGAGCGTCGGGTACACCGACCCGGGGCTCGGCTTCCACGCGCCGTCGCTGCGCTCCTCGATCTCGCGGATGATCTGGTACCCGTGCATCGGCCCCTCGGCGAGCAGAGCGAGCACGGCGGCCCGCACGTCACCACGGCCCATGCGCGGCGGCGCGAAGCGCTGCTCGAACACGTCGCGCAGCTGCTCCATCGCATCCCAGATGCTTCCGCCCGCTCCGCCGGGCTTGCCGTAGCCGCCTCCGCGGTGACGCGAACCCCACGGGTCGCCCATGAATGAACCGCTCATGATGCCTCCTGCGACTGTCAGCCGATATCTCGCCGATGCTCAACGATATATCGGTGAGTGTGTCGAGGGAAGGGGCGCTTCGACAGGCTCAGCGACCGGGGAGTCGTTCGGCGGCGGGCGCTTCGACAGGCTCAGCGACCGGGAGGGGTTGCTCAGCGACCGGGGAGTCGCTTGGCGGGCGCCTCGACAGGCTCAGCGACCGGGAGGGGGTTGCTCAGCGACCGGGGAGTCGCCCCCGGGCGCTTCGACAGGCTCAGCGACCGGGGGCGGGCCACCGCCAGTCGGCGACCTCGGGGATGTCCTCGCCGTGCTCGCGCGTGTGGATGCGGGCGCGGATGCGGTCGTCGACGAGCTTCTGCCGGAAGACGGCGTGCTTCTCGGCGAGTCCCGGCACACGGTCGATCGCGTCGATCGCGAGCTGGTACCGGTCGAGGTCGTTGAGCATCACCATGTCGAACGGGGTGGTGGTGGTGCCCTTCTCCTTGTAGCCGCGCACGTGCAGGAACGAGTGCCCGTGGCGCTTGTACGTGAGCCGGTGCACGAGCCACGGGTAGCCGTGGAAGGCGAAGATGACGGGCCGGTCCGACGTGAAGACGGCGTCGTAGTCGGCATCCGAGAGTCCATGCGGATGCTCGTGCTCCGACTGCAGCCGCATGAGATCGACGACGTTGACGACGCGCACCTTCAGCTCGGGGATGCCCTCGCGCAGCAGCGACGCGGCCGCGAGCACCTCGAGCGTCGGCACGTCGCCGGCGCCGGCGAGCACGACGTCGGGAGACTCCCCCGCGACCTCGGTGCCCGCCCACTCGAAGATGCCGAGTCCGCGCGTGCAGTGGCGGATCGCCTCGTCCATCGTGAGCCACGCCGGATGCGGCTGCTTGCCCGCGACCACCACGTTCACGTAGCCCACCGAGCGCAGGCAGTGGTCGTACGTCGACAGCAGCGTGTTGGCGTCGAACGGCAGGTACACCCGCACGACCTGCGCGCTCTTGTTGACGGCGACATCGAGGAATCCGGGGTCCTGGTGCGTGAAGCCGTTGTGGTCCTGCCGCCACACGTGACTCGACAGCAGGTAGTTGAGGCTCGGGATCGGCTCTCGCCACGGCACGTCACTCGCGGCCTCGAGCCACTTCGCGTGCTGGTTGAACATCGAGTCGACGATGTGCACGAACGCCTCGTACGACGTGAAGACGCCGTGCCTGCCGGTGAGCACGTATCCCTCGAGCCACCCCTGGCACTGGTGCTCGCTGAGCATCTCCATCACGCGGCCCGCTGTCGCGAGGTCGCGGTCGACCGGCAGCATCTCGGCGACCCACTGCTTCGCGGTCGCCTCGTACACGGGTGGTGCGAGCCGGTTCGACGCGACCTCGTCGGGACCGAACAGCCGGAAGCTCGTGGGATTGCGCCGGATCACGTCGGCCAGCATCACTCCGAGCACGCGGGTCGCCTCGGCATCCGCAGCCCCTCGTCTGCTCACGTCTACCTCGACCGCGTAGTCGCGGAAGTCGGGGAGGACGATCGGATGCCGCACCCCGCCGCTCGTGTGCGGCGAGGCGCTCATGCGGCGATCGCCGTCGGGTGCGAGCACCGTCGCGAGCGGGATCGGCGCGCCGTTCTCGTCGAAGAGCTCGTCGGGGCGGTACGAGCGCAGCCACTCCTCGAGCTGTGCGAGGTGCTCGGGGTTGTCGCGGACGCCGGCGAGCGGAACCTGGTGCGCGCGCCACGTGCCCTCGATCGGGTCGCCGTCGACCTCGCGCGGGCCGGTCCAGCCCTTCGGCGAGCGCAGGATGACCATCGGCCAGCGCGGGCGCGCCAGGTCGCCGCCGCGCGCGTTCTCGCGGATCGCCGCGATGCGGTCGAGCGCGTCGTCGACCACCGCGGCGAAGCGGCGATGCACGTCGCGATGATCGTCGTCGGCGGTGAACCCGACGTGGATGGGGTCGTAGCCATACCCCTCGAACAGCGCGAGCAGCTCGTCCTCGGGGATCCGCGCGAACACGGTGGGGTTCGCGATCTTCCAGCCGTTCAGATGCAGGATCGGCAGCACCGTGCCGTCGTTGACGGGGTGGAGGAACTTGTTGGAGTGCCAGCCCGTCGCGGCGGGACCCGTCTCGGCCTCGCCGTCGCCCACGACGCACACGACCGTCAGGTCGGGGTTGTCGAACGCGGCGCCGAAGGCGTGCGACAGCGAGTACCCGAGCTCGCCGCCCTCGTGGATCGACCCCGGCGTCTCGGGGGCCGCGTGGCTCGGGATGCCACCCGGGAACGAGAACTGACGGAACAGGCGCCGCAGGCCCTCCTCGTCGCGCGTCACCTCGGGGTACCGCTCGGTGTAGGTGCCGTCGAGGTACGCGCTCGCGACCATCGCGGGGCCGCCGTGCCCGGGACCGGCGATGTAGAGGGCGTCGAGATCGCGCTCGCGGATCGCCCTGTTCATGTGCGCGTAGACGAGGTTCAACCCCGGCACGGTGCCGAAGTGCCCGAGCAGGCGCGGCTTGATGTCGTCGCGCGTGAGGGGCCTTCGCAGCAGAGGGTTGTCGAGCAGATAGATCTGCGCCGCCCCGAGGAAGTTCGCGGCTCTCCACCACGCATCGAGGGCGTCGAGCATCGCATCGTCGATGGGCACGGGCGTCTCCCTGCTGCCGGCGGCTCTTCAAGCCGTTCATAACGTGGCGCACACCCGGGGTCAAGGGGGTGGGTGCCGAAGGCCCGGTCGCACAGGCTGGATGAGTCGAACACGACGACCGGCGGCGCCGTCGCCGGTGCAGGAAGGAGGATTCGTCGCCATGACCGATCCGAACACGCCACTGCCGCCCGAGCCGGACGCTCCCGGTACGCCGGGAACCCCGGGCGCACCAGGCGTGCCGCCCACGCCGGGACCTCCCGGCCGCGATCCGGTCGCGCCGCATCCGGAGGAGCCGCTCACCCCCGCGCCGGAGGAGCCACCTGCTCCCACGCCGGAGGAGCCGCTCGCGCCGAATCCCGAAGAGCCGACGTTCCCGACGCCGCCTGAGTCCGGCACCGACCCGACCGTCGCGCACTGACCACAAGACCGAAGACAGCGAAGGAGAGAAGCGGATGCCGCAGATCATCGAGACCATCGACGTGGACGTTCCCGTCACCACCGCCTACAACCAGTGGACGCAGTTCGAGAGCTTCCCCGAGTTCCTCGAGGAGGTCGTGTCGATCCGTCAGATCGACGACACCCACCTGCACTGGAAGGTGAACATCGGCGGCGCCGAGCGCGAGTTCGACGCCGAGGTGACCGAGCAGCACCCCGATGAGCGCGTCGCGTGGCGCAGCATCGGCGGCGAGACGGCTCACGCGGGCGTCGTCACCTTCCACAAGCTCGACGAGAACTCGACGCGCGTGACCGTGCAGATCGACTGGGAGCCCTCGGGCTTCCTCGAGCACGTCGGAGCCCTCGTCGGCGCCGGCAAGCACGCCGTCAAGAAAGACCTCGAGAACTTCAAGGAGTTCATCGAGAGCCGCCAAGCCGCGACGGGTGCGTGGCGAGGCGACGTTCCGCGCTGACACCCAGCGCTGGGCACACTGCTTACGGATGCCCCCGCCCCCGGCTTCGGGGTGGGGACATCCGCCTGTTCGCGTTCGGGTGGGTCTCGCGCGCCTCGATCCTGCAGTCGCAGGTGTCTGCGACGGGCGCGCATGCTGGTTTCGACAGCGGATGCGTGCATGCCGCGCATGCGTCAGGGGTTTCGCAGGGCAGCGTGCTAGGGTGGGGGTGACCCTCGGGTCCTCGCGTCGAACCTCTGCCTCATCGTGGAGAAGCAGATCGCCTGACGCCCCGCCGCGGATTCGCGGCCCGTTCACCTTCATTCCGCGCAGTCGCGTGCCACCTCGCCGCGCATCCTCTGAGAAACCCGCTTGATACTCGCAGAACCCCTCCCTCCGTCCGTACCCGCACTCGAGCTCGACTGGCGCCAGGCCGACGACGACGTGTTCGTCGCCACCACCGCCGGCGAGTACGCCGGCTTCATCGCCGTCGCACCGCAGGGCTTCGAAGCCCACAGCGCGCGCGGCGAGCTGCTCGGCCACTTCGACACGCGCGAATCCGCGGAAGCCGCCGTCGCGGCATCCGTCTATCAGCCCGCATCGTCGCGGGCTCGTCGCTCGCGCCTCACCCGTCCGCTCCGCACGTTGCGGCGCGGCACACCCGGTCGCTCACGCGGCCCGCATAACAAAAGGAAAGACACGATGGCCACTGGCACCGTGAAATGGTTCAACTCCGACAAGGGCTACGGGTTCATCGCACCCGATGACGGCTCCGCCGACCTCTTCGCGCACTTCAGCGCGATCCAGGGCAACGGCTACAAGGAGCTCAACGAGGCCCAGAAGGTCTCCTACGACGCTGAGCAGGGCCCGAAGGGCATGCAGGCCGCCAACATCCGGCCTCTCTGATCCACACACGTCAGCCGGGGTGAGCGTTCGCGCCACCCCGGCTTTCGCGTGTCTCGACGCGTGTCGACGCTGCACACCAGACTGGGGGCATGTCCGGTGAGGCCCGACCGTGGGTGCTGCACGTCGATCTCGACCAGTTCATCGCTGCCGTCGAGGTGCTGCGGCGGCCCGAGCTCGCCGGCAAACCCGTGATCGTCGGCGGGCGCGGCGACCCGACCGAGCGCGCCGTCGTCTCGACGGCGTCGTACGAAGCCCGTGAGTTCGGCGTCGGCTCGGGCATGCCGCTGCGGATCGCCGCGCGCAAGGCTCCCGACGCGATCATCCTCCCCGTCGACGCTCCGGCGTACACCGCGGCGTCCGAAGAGGTCATGGCGACCCTGCGCGCGATGCCCGGCGCGGTCGTGCAGGTGCTCGGGTGGGACGAGGCGTTCGTCGGCATCACGACCGACGACCCCGAAGCGTACGCGCGCGACATCCAGCGCGAGGTGCTCGAGCGCACACAATTGCACTGCAGCGTCGGGATCGGCGACACGCTCGTCCGCGCGAAGAACGCGACCGACTTCGGCAAGCCTCGCGGCGTGTTCCGGCTCACCGCCGAGAACTGGCTCGAGGTCATGGGCTCGAAACCCACCGTCGCGCTGTGGGGCATCGGCTCGAAGATCTCCAAGCGACTCGCGACGCTCGGCATCCACACGGTCGACGATCTCGTGCGCGCCGACGTCGATGCGCTCGCCGTGGAGTTCGGGCCGAAGATGGGTCCGTGGTACCGCCAGCTCGGCCGCGGAGACGGCACCAACGTCGTCGATGACACCCCGTGGGTGCCCCGCGGGCACGGGCGCGAGACGACCTTCCAGCAGAATCTCGTCGACCGCGCCGACATCGAGAACGCCGCGCGCGAGCTGCTCGACCAGGTGCTCGCCGACGTCGCGGCCGAGGGCAGGCCTGTCGTGGGCGTCGGGCTCAAGGTGCGCTACGCACCGTTCATCACGAAGACGTTCGTGCACAAAGTCCGTGAGACGTTCGACCGCGACACCGTGATCGCCGAGACGCTCAAGCTCGTCGACCGCATCGAGCCCGACCGGCCGATCCGCCTGCTGGGTGTGCGCGCCGAGATGGCGATGCCCGACGACGCCCGCGAGGGGCACACACCGACGCGCAGCGGCTGGTGAGCATCCGCGAGATCGGCAGTCCGACGGCGACGGTTGGCACGCTTCGGCCCGACGCCCGTCCGAGACTCGAAGCATGAGCGCCACGAACGCCCCAGCTCCTGTCGGCTTCATCGGCATCGGCCTCATGGGCACGCCGATGGCCCGCAACCTCGTGCGGGCGGGCATCGCGCTGGTCGTCTGGAACCGCACACGCGAGCGGCTCGCGCCGCTGGTCGACGAAGGCGCGGATGCCGCGGCATCCGTCGACGACGTCTTCGCGCGCTGCCGCACGGTGGTGCTCATGCTCGTGAACGAAGCCGCGACGGATGCTGTGCTCGAACGCGGCACCGACACGTTCGCCCGCCGTGTGGCCGGCCGCACGCTCGTCTCGTGCGGCACGACGACCCCCGAGTACGCCGAAGCGCTCGCCGCCGAGGTCTGCGCCGCGGGCGGGCGGTTCGTCGAAGCCCCGGTCGCGGGATCGCGCGTGCCGGCCGAGAACGCGCAACTCGTCGCGATGCTCGGCGGCGACGAAGGCGTGGCGCGGGAGGTGATGCCGCTCCTCGCGCCGACGTGTCGCGCGACCCTCTACTGCGGCGGACCGGGCAGCGGGCTGCGCATGAAGCTCGCCGTCAATCTGTACCTCACCACGACGATGGCCGCGCTCGCCGAGGCGACGCACTTCGCCGCGGCAAGCGGCGTCGACCTCGCGACCTTCCAAGAGGCGATCGGTCTCGGGCAGACCGCCTCAGACCTCACGCGCGTCAAGCTGCCGAAGCTCGCGGCGCGGGAGTTCTCACCGCAGGCGGCGACGTCCGACGCGCTCATGAACACGCGGCTCGTGCTCGACGAGGCCGCCGTCGTCGGAGCATCGACGCCGATGCTCGCGCTCGCCGAGACGCTGTTCGCCGAGACGGTCGCGCTCGGCGGTGCGCGGGAAGACATGTCCGCCGTCGTGCGCGCGCTCGAGGAACGCGCCGCGGCATCCCGGACGTCGAGCGAGTGAGCACAGCGAGGGAGACGAAACGCGCTTCGTGTCGCTGTGCTCGCTCAGCGACCGGGGAGACGTCACGCGGACGGTGTTAGCGTGGCATGACCGCACGCCGCACGACCGAGAGGAGCACCGCATGTTCGCGCAGTTCCTGACGTCTGTGCAGCTCCTGCTGGCGCCGCTCGCCGTGGCGGGCACGCCCGACCTCACGGTCTTCGGCGGCGCCACGACCGCGGTCGCCGCCGCGATCGCGCTCGTCGCGGCATCCGTCGTGCTCGTCGCGATCCTCGCGGTCACGCACCCCGCGTCGGGAGGGGCGTCTCCCCCGCATCCGCGGCGCGCGATCGACATCTCCTCTCCGCTCACGCAGAGCGATCCGGATGCCCCGGGCCACCCGCGCCCGAGGGCACCGCAGCGCGCGGCGACGGCCGCGTAGCCTTCGCCGTCCGCTCCCGCGTCCTCCACGGATGCGTCGTCGCGGCGTCCCTTCGCGGCCGATCGATCCCCATCGAACTGCCACAGAACGGATACCGCCATGGATGTCTTCGCCTTCCCACCCATCGCCGCCCTGCTCGACCTCGCGTACGCGGGGTTCATGGGGCTGGCCTCGCTCCTCGAACCGGTCGCCGGCGCATCCGCCGCCGCCGCGGCCGTCGTGCTCGTGACGCTCCTCGTGCGCACCGCGCTGATCCCGGTCGGCATCTCGCAGGCCAAGGCCGAGCAGACGCGCGTACGCCTCGCGCCGCGCCTGCGCGAACTGCAGAAGCGCCACCGCAAGAACCCCGAGCGCCTGCAGCGCGAGACGATGCAGCTCTACCGCGACGAGCGCACGTCGCCGTTCGCGGGCTGCCTGCCCGTGCTGCTGCAGGCGCCGGTCATCGGGCTCGTGTACGCGGTGTTCCTGCATCCGATGATCGCCGGTCACGCGAACGCGCTGCTGAGTCAGACCCTGCTCGGCGTTCCGCTCGGCACGAGCCTCACCGGCGCCGCCTTCGGCGGAGCACTCACACCGACGACTGTCGCCGTGATCGGCGCCATCGTCGTGCTCATTGCGGCGGTCGGCGAGCTGACGAGACGCATGTTGCGCATGCCGACCCTTCCGCGCGAGGAGGACTCCCCGCTCCCGGCCGTGTCGACCCGGATGCTCGGTCTGCTGCAGTTCTCGACCGCCGTCGTCGCCGTCTTCGTGCCCTTGGCCGCGGGGCTGTACCTGCTCACGACCGTCGCGTGGACGCTCGCCCAGCGGCTCATCCTCAGGCGGGTGTACCCGCTCGAGTGAGGCGCGCCCGCTCCCGGGGTGAAGGGGCGGAGGCGGAGCCGCGGGGCGTGAAAGCGCCGGGCCGGATCGTGTCGAATCGGCTTTCGGAGTGCCGGACGGTGCGATCGAGCCCGCCCTTTCGACCGCGAGGAGTTTCCGTCAGACTCGCTCGCATGCGCATCGATGCCGCGGCCCTCGATGAGGCGGTCGCGAGGAAGACCTTCACGGGCGTGGTGACGGTGGACACCGGCGACCGGCGCACGTTCGAGCGGTGCGAGGGGTTCCTGCACCGCGGTCTGCGCGTGCCGACGACGACCCGCACGCGGTTCGCGATCGCGAGCGGGAGCAAGACGTTCACCGCCCTCGCGGTCATGCGACTCGTGGAAGACGGGAGGCTCGGGCTCGACCAGCCCGTGCGCGAGATCCTCGGCGCGGACCTGCCGCTGATCGACGACGCCGTCACGATCGAGGAGCTGCTCACCCACACGTCGGGCATCGGCGACTATCTCGACGAGGAGGGCGAGTGGGAGCCGTCCGACTTCGTCCTCACGCTCCCGGTTCACACACTCACGACCGCGAGCGCGTTTCTGCCGATGCTCGACGGGCATCCGCAGAAGTTTCCGCCGGGCGAGCGGTTCTCGTACTGCAACGGCGGCTACATGGTGCTCGCCGTGGTGCTCGAGCGCATCACCGATGAGCCGTATCACGACGTCGTCCAGCGTCTCGTGTTCGAGCCGGCACGCCTCGAGGGCACCGGCTTCCCGCGCCTCGACGAGCTCCCCGGCGACGCCGCGCTCGGCTACCTGTTCGAGGAGGGCGACCTCGTGAACACGCTGCGCCTTCCGGTGCGCGGCAACGGCGACGGGGGCGCGTTCACGACCGCGGACGATCTGCACCGGTTCTGGACGGCCTTCCTGGAAGGACGGATCGTGCGGCCCGACACGGTCGAGGAGATGATCCACCCGCGCCACGACGTCGAAGACGAGAACATGCGCTACGGCATGGGCGTCTGGCTGCACCGCGCGGGTCCGGCCGCGATCATGGAGGGCTACGACGCGGGGGTCTCGTTCCGCTCGACGCACCTCATCGACAGCCGCACGACGGTGAGCGTGCTCGGCAACAGCTCGGAGGGCGCGTGGCCCGTGATCTACACGGTCGCCGGGCTCATCGACGCCGAACTCGGTTGACGACGGCGCAGCGGGTCAGGCGAAGTCCTCCGGCTCGACGTCGTCGAGGAAGCGCTTGAACTCGTCGAGGCGCTCCGACGCGTCCTCTTCGGGCATGAAGTCGTCGACGCCGGCCTCTTCGATGACCTCGTCGGCGACCCAGATCGGGGCGCCCACGCGCGAGGCGAGGGCGATCGCATCGGACGGGCGCGCGTCGACGACGCGCTCCCCCGCGGGCGACTCGAGCGTGATGTCGGCGTAGAACGTGCCGTCGTCGATGCGCGACACCTCGACGCGCGTGACCTTGGCGTCGAGCGTGTCGAGGAGCGAGCGCATGAGGTCGTGGGCGAGCGGGCGAGGCACGGGCGCGCCCTCGACCGCGATGAGGATCGACGTCGCCTCCTGCTGGCCGATCCAGATCGGCAGGATCTGACCCGACCCCGGAAGCTCGTCGATGGGCTTGAGCAGGATGACATGCTGACGCGCCGCGTCGAGCGCGACTCCGGCGACGCGGACCTGGACCATGTCGCCTCCTTCCGTCGTCAGGGAAGTCTTCTGCCATCGTAGGCACGCCGGAGGTCGACGGGGCTCCCCTCGCGTGCACGACGTGTGCTGGTTAGGGTGTGCGGATGCTCCTGCGCTTTCCGTTCACCGGCCGATGGGTCGCGCAGAACAGCCCTGCCGACCGGGTTCCGAGTCATGGGACGACCCTGTTCGGGTCGGCGTATGCGATCGATTTCGTCATGGTGGACGAGCGCGGCCGTTCGGCGCCGCGCACCGCGCGGTCGGTGTTCGCGACCGAACCGCCGGAGCGATTCATCGGCTTCGGCGCGCCGATCCTGGCGCCGATCGACGGCACCGTCGTCGACACGCACGACGGTGAACCCGATCACGAGGCGCGGCGGTCGCCGTTCACGCTCATCCCGTACGCCTTCACGCAAGCGCGGCGCGTGAGCGCGGGCGTCGCCGGCACCGCGGGGAACCATGTCGTGATCGCGGCGTCGCCCACAGGGCCCTACGTGCTCCTCGCCCACTTGCGACGCGGGTCGGTGCGCGTGCGTGCGGGAGTCGTCGTCCGGGCGGGCGACCAGGTCGGCGAATGCGGCAACTCGGGCAACAGCACCGAGCCGCACGTGCACGTGCAGGCATCCGACTCGGCCGATTGGGCGGCCGCGCGAGCCGTGCCGATCGGCTTCACCCCCGCGCCGGACGGCGACCCGGCGGGATGGCTGCCGCGCAACCGCGAGCCGTTCGTCGTATGAGCGGCGCGGTCAGCCCGCGACGGCCTGCGCGATGGGAACGTCGCCCGAGTTGAACCGGATCGTTCGGCCGATCGTCGAGTCGTCGTCGATCACGGCCGCGATGACCGCGGCCACGTCGGCCCGCGAGACCGAACCGGATGCCGTGGCCGCCGTGTCGATGCGACCGGTGGGCGGGTCGAGCGTGAGTCCGCTCGGCGCCACGATGGTGTAATCGAGCCCGCTCTCGCGCAGGTGCGCGTCGGCGGCCGCCTTCGCCTCGGCATACGGGAAGAACGAGCTGTCGGGTGCGACTCCGTGGTCGGGCCCCGCGCCGAAGTACGAGACCATGACGTACCGACGCACTCCTGCGCCCGCGGCGGCGTCGATCGAGCGGATCGCGGCGTCACGATCGACCGCATACGTGCGCGCGGGGTTGCCGCCGCCCGCGCCCGCCGACCACACCACGACGTCGTTGCCCGCGACGAGGTTCTCGAGCTGGTCGGTGTCGAACTCCTCGATGTCGGCGACGAGCGGCACGGCGCCTGTGGCGGCGACATCGCGTTCGTGGTCGGGATTGCGGATCACCGCCGTGACGTGGTGGCCGCGCTCGACGAGGAGGGGTTCGAGCAGCAGAGCGACCTTGCCGTGGCCGCCGATGAGCAGAATGCGCGACATGCGACTCCCTTCGTCCCGTTCGACCCTAGGCCGTTCCGCGTCGCCCAGGGCGGGCCTTGACACTCACGCCGTGGTCGCGAGCTTCTGGGCGAGGTCCCAGATCCAACGGGAGCCGTCCGGATCGATGAGGCGACGAAAGGCCCGCCGCACGCGCGCCGGACCCGAGAACTGCAGGAGCCCGCCGGGTGCGCAGAACGCGGGGCCCGGGGCATCCGTCGTCAGGGCGAGAAGTGCGGGCTCAGCAGCCTGCGCCGGCGGGTTCCAGAGCCGACCCACCGCGAAGTCGTGGATGCCGGGCGAGACGCGCGCGCGGATCTCGGGCGCGATGGCGGTCGCCGGAACGACGCCGGGGTGGCACAGATCGACGCGGACGTCAGGTTCGCGACGCGCCAGTTCGAGCGCGAAGAGCGCGAGCGCCGTCTTCGACGAGGCGTAGGCGCGCAGCGCCGAGTAGCGTCGCGCGAACTGCGGGTCTTCCCACGCCACGCCGTAGAGCGCGCTCACGATGCTGCCCTGCACCGCGATCCGCGTGTGCGAGGAGCGCAGCAGCGGCAGCAGCGACAGGACGAGGTGCGCATGGCCGAGGAAGTTGGTCTGGAAATGCAGCTCGAAGCCGTCCTCCGTGACCACGCGCGTGCGCTCGCCCACGCGGGCGATTCCCGCGTTCAGGACGATGAGGTCGAGTGGTCGTCCCTCGGCGATGAGGCCGTCCGCGAACCCGCGCACCGATGCGAGGCTCACGAGATCCAGGTCGCGCAGCTCGAACCGTGCAGCGGGCGCCGTCTCGCGAATCGCCGCGATCGCACTCTCGCCCTTGGCGCGACTGCGCGCCGGCAGCACCATATGCGCGCCGTGCGCGGCGAGCACCCGCGCGATCTCGAGGCCGACTCCGCTCGTCGCGCCCGTGACGAGTGCGCGCGCACCGTCGAGGTCGGGGACGACGACTCCGCGGGACGGCACGGCACGAGCGTACAGATTCGGGAGCGCGGATTCGGGCCGGATGCGTCGACCGCGGCATCCGGCCGTGGAATAGGTCCTCGTGGCGTACCGTTGGGCACGACGTGAAGCGCTTCGGAACACTCTCGTTCGGCCACTACGGCCCGCTCGGCGGCGGACACAGTCTCAGCGCGGCCGACTCGATGCTGCAGGCCATCGACCTCGCGCAGGGGATGGATGAACTCGGGGTCAACGGAATCTACTTCCGCGTGCACCACTTCGCCCGCCAGCAGTCGGCGCCGATGCCGATCCTCGCCGCGATCGCGGCGCGCACCGAGCGCATCGAGATGGGCACGGGCGTCATCGACATGCGCTACGAGAACCCCCTGTACCTCGCGGAGGAGGCGGCCGCGGTCGACCTCCTCAGCGGCGGACGGCTCGCGCTCGGCGTGAGCCGCGGGTCGCCCGAGACGGTCATCCGCGGGTACGAGGTGTTCGGCTACACCGGCTCGAAGGATCCGCGCGGCGCCGACATCGCGCGCGAGCACTTCGACCTCTTCCTGCGCGCGATCGAGGGCGAGGGGCTCGCGGAGCGCGACCCGAACAGCCCGTTCGGCGGCGGCCCTTCGGCAGGCTCAGGGGCCAGGGGTCTGCAGCGCGTCGAGCCGCACTCCCCCGGGCTGCGCTCGCGCGTGTGGTGGGGAGCCGGCAACCGTGACTCGGCAGAGTGGGCGGGCCGCAAGGGCGTCAATCTCATGTCGTCGACGCTCGTGACCGAGGCGGACGGGCGGCCGTTCGACATCCTGCAGGCCGAGCAGATCGACGTCTTCCGCAACGCGTGGCGGGAGGCGGGGCATCCGGGTGAGCCTCGCGTATCGGTGAGCCGCTCGATCTTCCCGCTCGTGACGGCCGAGGACCACCTCTACTTCGGCGGACGCCAGGAGGGCGACGGCATCGGCATCATCGACGGCCTGCGCTCGACCTTCGGCAAGACGTATGCGGCTGAGCCGGACGTGCTCGTCGAGCAGCTGCAGAACGACGCCGCCATCGCGTCGGCCGACACCCTCATGCTGACCATCCCGAGCCAACTCGGCGTCGAGTTCAACCTGCGCGTCGTCGAGACGTTCGCGAAGCACGTCGCGCCGGCGCTCGGGTGGGAGCCCACGCGCTGAGCCGCGCGCTGACGCGCACGCCGCGCTACGACTCGACCCCGGGAGCGGCAGAGTCCCACCAGTCGAGGGCGCGCAGCGCGAGGAAGGTGACCCACTTCGACGGCTCGCCCACGGGCACATCCTGCTCGAACCAGACGCGACCGGGGTACCGGTAGCCCTGGAGCCACGTGCCGTCGGGCTGTCGCTGGCGACGGATGACCTCGACCGCTTCGGCGAGTCGCGGGTCGGGCTCGACGCCGTCGTACAGCGACGCGTCGCGGAAGTAGTTCACGGCGTGCAGCACGTTGTACTTCGAGCGCTGCGGATACGCGAGCAGCTCGACTCCTGGGCGAACCGGCTCACCCGTCGTGACCTTGTAGAGGATGCGACGCTCGAGCAGGTACTCCTGCGCCTTCTTGCGTGCAGCGGTGAGCTCGGGCGTGCCGCCGGTCGCCTTCTCGTACCAGAGGATCCCGTCGATCGAGCTCAGGGTCGAATAGACGGATGCCCGGGTCGAGCCCTCGACCCATTCGCAGTTCCAGCCGCCCTCGTCCATCTGGTGGTCGACGAACCACTGCCGAAGCGACGACACGTCGGCGCCCAACCACGTGCCGTTCGCGAGCGTGAAGGCATTGATGCAGCAGTCGACCTCGCCGCCCCAGTAGGGCAGGTCGTCGTACTCCCAGCGGCTGTTCGCGGCGATCTTCTCGGCGGTCCCCTCGAGGGCCGAGGCATCGAGCCCCCACTCGCGCAGCGAGTTGAGCGACCAGGTCGTCGCCGTCCACGGTTGCCCGGCCCCCGGAGCGGCTTCCGGCCCCTCGAAGTCGAAGTCGGCCGGGAAGAACGCGCCACCGGCCCACTGCCCGTCTTCGCCTTGGAGGGCGAGGAGGCGCGCGCCCATGCCTTCGGTGGCCACGCGCGCCCGCGTCGTCTGCCACACGCTCTCGGGTTCACCGAGAAGGTCGCGTTCGACCTGCCATCGCAGCGCCGGGTCGGAGTCGAGCAGCCATTCGGTCACGTCGGCGATGTCGGACATGCGGCGACCCTAGCCCGAGGCGCCGACATCGCGCCTCAGCCCGGCCAATCCCCCGCGCGGAGCGCGTCGAGCAGCACCTCGTCGGCGTCGCGGTCGACGTCGAGCACGATCCGTCGTGGTGCTGCGCCCTCCGCCGTGCTGCCGGGGCGGCGCCTCGTCCTCCCCCGGTCGACCCCGTCGATCGCGACGTCGATGCCCGCCGGTTCGTCGGCGCGGATGACGCGCGCACCGGATGCCACGACCACCGCCGCGAGCGGATCGTGCAGCGCGCACTGCCGCTCCCCCGCGAACACGGAGTCCTCGTAGTAGTCGAGGTAGGTGTGTAGCATCCGCCCCAACACCGCCGGAATCGCGCCGGGGAACGCCGCGAGCTCCGCGTGCTGCCGCTCGGTGAGCACGTGGCGCATCGTGATGTCGAGCGGGACCACCGACACCGACCACGCGGCGTCGAAGACGACCGCGGCCGCGCGGGGGTCGTTGTGGATGTTGGCCTCGGCCACCTCGGACGTGTTGCCGCGTCGGTCGAACGCCCCGCCCATGACGGTGACCTACGACCTCGACCGTCGGCTCGGCGAGGAGGTACGCGAGCGCGAGCGCGTCGTCGATGCCCGTGTCGCAGTCCACGAAGATCGGGATCCGCTCCGCGCTCATGCGAGATACTCCGCGAGCGACTGCAGCAGCGGCTGGGATCGCTCGTCGGCGACGGCGGCGGCGCCCACCGCGCACGCGCGGCGCAGCGCGGTCGCCGGGTCCTCGCCCGCCATGAACCCGAGCGTGAGCGCGGCCGCGAACGCGTCGCCGGCGCCGACGGTGTTGCGCACGTCCGTCGGAACACCCGGTGCTCGCGCCGTCTCGACGCCCGCACGCAACAGCACCGCGCCGTCGGCGCCCAGCGTGAGCGCCACGAGACGAGCGGATGCGAGACGCGGCATCCGCTCGTACTCGCTCTCGTTGACGATGAAGAGGTCGACGCGGTCGAAGAGCTCGTCCGGCAGGTCGCGCGCGGGTGACGCGTTGAGCGCGACGAAGCCGTCGGTGAGCGACGCCGCGCGCTCGACGACGTCGACCGAGACCTCGAGCTGCGCGAGCAGGGCTCCGTGCGCGGGCAGTTCGATCGCGGACGGATCGATGCGCGCGTTCGCGCCGGGACACACGACGATCGAGTTCTCACCCGTGCGGTCGACGACGATGAGGGCCGTGCCGCTCGCGGCATCCGTGATCTGGATGTCGGTCACGTCGACGCCCGCCTCGGCGAGCGAGGCGATCATCGCGCGACCCTCCGCGTCGCCGCCGACCGCGCCGATCATGCGCACGGTCGCCCCGAGTCGCGCGGCGGCGATGGCTTGGTTGGCTCCCTTGCCGCCCGGCTCGCGGGTGAGCACGCCGTCGGCGACCGTCTCGCCCGGGCCGGGAGCCCGTTCGACGCGGGCCACGAGGTCGAGATTGATCGACCCCACGACCGTCAAGACCTGGGCTGATGTCATCCGCGTCCTTCCGCCGCTGCCGCACTAATGTCATCAGCATGGCCAGCACCCGCACCTCGCACAACGACTCCACGGATTCTCTCGACGATCGCAAGGCGGGTCTGTGGGGCGCGCTCGTGGGGCTCATCGTCGCCGCGTTCGTCGCGGTTCCGTTCTCGGCGGCGATCGCGTTCGCGACGCATCCGCGCACGCAGCAGCTCTTCGGCGGTCGCCTCGAAGCGGCCACCGCGGGCGGCTACTCCGCGTTCTGGTGGTTCGTGGCGATCCTGCTCGGCGCGCTGCCGTTCCTCGTCGGCTTCGGCGTGGCGAAACTCTCCGCACGAACGCTGCTGGTCATCGGCGGCATCATCGCCGTGCTGATCGTGGTCGTGGTGATCCTCGGCCAGATCTACGTGTTCTGACGCGGTCCGCTTCTACTCCCGGCCGGCGGTTGCCGCAGCGGGCTCGGGCACGCGCACGCGCTCGCCGTGCGCGTACACGTTCATCGACCGGCCGCGCACGAACCCGACGAGGGTGAGACCGGATGCCTCGGCCAGCTCGACCGCGAGCGACGACGGCGCCGAGACGGCGCTGAGGATCGGGATGCCGGCCATGACCGCCTTCTGCACGAGCTCGAAGCTCGCGCGGCCCGACACCTGCAGGATCGTGTTGCGCAACGGGAGACGGTCCTCGAGCACCGCCCATCCGACGACCTTGTCGACGGCGTTGTGCCGCCCGACGTCTTCGCGGAGCACCAGCAGCTCGCCCGTCTCCGCGTCGAACAGTCCCGCCGCGTGCAGGCCGCCCGTCTTGTCGAACACGGCCTGCTGCTCGCGCAGCTTGTCGGGGAGGGACAGCATCACGCGCGCGTCGACCGATGCCTCGTCGGACGCCACGTCATACGCGGACGTCGTCTCGACCGCCTCGATCGAGGCCTTGCCGCACAGCCCGCACGAGCTCGTCGTGTAGAAGTTGCGCGCGATGTCGGGGTCGGGCGGCGCGACGCCGGCCGCGAGCGCGACGTCGAGGATGTTGTACGTGTTGCCGTCGGTGCCGCCCGTGCCGGGTCCGCCGCAGTGGATCGCCGAGCGGAACTGCGCGCCGTGGTGGATCACGCCCTCCGACACGAGGAATCCCGCCGCAAGCTCGACGTCGTTGCCGGGCGTGCGCATAGTCACGGCGAGCGACTCGCCCGCGACGCGGATCTCGAGGGGCTCCTCGACCGCGAGCACGTCGGCGCGACGACGCTCGACGACGTCGTCCTCGCCGATCACGATCTTCGTGACCGGGCGGCGCTGAGTGATCCGGCCCATGCGTGTCAGCCTACGCCGCGGCACGCGGGCGAGGGCCGGGGCTGTCGCCCAGTGGATGGGTCTCCGCTGAGCGCAGGAGATGGCGCGGAGGAAGGACGGATGTCTCGGCCGGCGTCCTACGCCGGGATGCTTTCCTACGCCGGGAGCGGCGCCTCGTCTCGCTGCGCTCGCTCAACGACCGGGCGGGTCACCGGGTTTGCGGCGGGGCCTCAGCCGCCGATCGCGTTCATGCCGCGCGCGGGCTGCAGGAACGACGGGTCGTTGATCGCGTGGCCGGGGAGTTTTCCGCGGACGCAGGAGCGCAGCATCCGGTCGATCTCCTCGTCGAGCGGGGACGACGCTTCGACAAGCTCAGCGACCGGGGCGGAGCCGGCGACCGGGGCGGAGCCGGCGACCGGGGCGGTGCCAGCGACCGAGGGGGGCTCGGCGACCGGAGCGGAGGACGCGACCGAGGGGGGCTCGGCGACCGAGGAGGAGGCTGTGCGCAGGATCGGCAGGAGGTCGTACTCGGTCGTGGAGAAGAGGCAGTTGCGCAGCTGCCCGTCGGCGGTGAGCCGCAGGCGGTCGCAGTCGCCGCAGAACGGCGCCGTCACCGACGCGATGACGCCCACGGTGTGCGGGCCGCCGTCGAGCATCCAGCGTTCGGCGGGCGCGCCGCCGCGGCCCGGCACCGGGGTCAGCGACCAGCGGCGCGAGAGAGTGTCGAGGATCTCGTCGCGCGTGACCATGCGCGAGCGATCCCACGTGTGACCCGCGTCGAGGGGCATCTGCTCGATGAACCGCATCTGCGCGTCGTGGGCGATGGCGAACTCGACGAGGTCGACGAGCTCGTCGTCGTTGACGTCGCGCATCGCGACCGCGTTGAGCTTGAGAGGGCGAAGACCGGATGCCGCGGCCGCCGCGATCCCGTCGAGCACGTCGTCCAGTCGGTCGCGCCGCGTCAGCTCGCGGAACCGGTCGCGTCGAAGCGTGTCGAGGGAGATGTTGAGCCGACGGAGTCCCGCCTCCACGAGGCCCGGGAGGAACTCGGGCAACCGGATGCCGTTCGTCGTCATCGCGAGCTCGACCGGGGTGCCGTCGGGGCCGGTGATCCGCGCGAGGCGCCGCACCACCTCGACGATGTCCTGCCGCAGAAGCGGCTCGCCGCCGGTCAGCCGGAACGTCGTGATGCCGTCGGCGGCGGCGACGCGGGCGACGCGCTCGATCTCGTCGAGCGTCAGGATGCTCGTCTTCGCGAGCCACTCATTCCCCTGCTCGGGCATGCAGTACGTGCAGCGCAGCGAGCAGCGGTCGGTGAGCGAGATGCGCAGGTCGCGGTGCACGCGGCCGTGCGTGTCGACGAGGGGTGCGCCGGGCGCGGCATCCGCCTCTGTCTCGACGACCGGCGGACGCATGCCGATCAGCACCGGAACGGCCGTCATGCCGGTCCTCCGTGCGATCGGGTGCGAACCATGCGATTCAGGCTACCCTCGCGGCTCGCCCCCGGGGCCGGACGGCCCACGCATCGGGCCGGGGCGGCCGATCGGCGGGCGTGGAATATTCACGGTCGCACGCGTCGTGGCCGCTCGCGCCGCGGACTACGGTGGCGGTCAGGGACCTCGCGAGACCGGAGGGACGCATGGACCTGCTCGACCCGCTGCTGCTCGCCCGCTGGCAGTTCGGACTGACGACTCTCTACCACTTCCTCTTCGTGCCGCTCACGCTCGGCATGGCGCTGACGGTGGCGATCTTCCAGACCGCGTGGTTCCGCACCGGCAACCTGAAGTGGCTGCACCTGACGAGGTTCTTCGGGAAGCTCTTCCTCATCAACTTCGCGATGGGCGTGGTCACCGGGATCGTCCAGGAGTTCCAGTTCGGCATGAACTGGTCGTCGTACAGCCGGTTCGTCGGCGACGTGTTCGGCGCCCCGCTCGCGTTCGAGGGCCTCATGGCCTTCTTCTTCGAGGCGACGTTCATCGGCCTGTGGATCTTCGGGTGGGACAAGCTGCCCAAGGGCGTGCACCTCGCGACGATCTGGATCGCGACGGCCGGCGCGTGGTTCTCGGCGTACTTCATCCTCGCGGCGAACGCCTTCATGCAGAATCCGGTGGGCTATCGCATGGCGCAGGACGGCGGCCGCGCCGAGATGGACGACTTCCTCGCCGTGCTCACGAACCCCGTGGCCCTCGCGGCCCTGCCGCATACGCTCTTCGCCGCGTTCATGCTGACGTCGGGGGTCATCATCTCGGTCGCGTCGTGGCACCTGCTGCGCGGGCAGAACCTCGAGATGATGCGGCCGGCACTCAAGTACGGCCTGTGGGGCATGATCGTGACCTTCGCGGGCGTCGCGATCTCGGGCGACCAGCTGAGCCTCGTCATGGTTTCGACGCAGCCGATGAAGATGGCGGCCGCCGAGGCACTGTTCGATTCGGCGTGCGGGGCGGATGCCTCGTTCTCGCTCTTCTCGATCGGGACGCCGGACGGCACCGGCGAGATCTGGGCGCTGCGGGTGCCGTACCTGCTGGCGCTGCTTTCGACGCACTCGTTGGACGGATGCGTCGAGGGCATCAACGACCTCAACATGCAGTACACGACCGAGCTGTTCCCGCAGTTCGCCGACCAGGTCGACGGCAACTTCGCCCCGATCCTGTGGGTCACGTACTGGGCCTTCCGCTGGATGATCGGCCTCGGCGCGGTCGCCGCGCTCACCGCGGTCGTCGGCCTGTGGCTCACGCGCAAGAGCGCGAAGCGTCCCGTGCCCGCGTGGGCGTGGAAGCTCGCGATCTGGGCGTGGCCGGCGTCGCTGTTCGCGATCCTCATCGGGTGGGTGTTCACCGAGATGGGCCGCCAGCCGTGGATCGTGTTCAGCCTCATGCTGACGCAGGACGGCGTCTCGCCGAACGTGCCCGGGTGGAACGTGCTGCTGTCGCTCGTCGCCTTCACGCTGATCTACGCGATCCTCGCGGTCGTCGAGATCGGCCTCATCATCCGCACGTCGAAGCGGGGGCCGGATCCGCTCCCCGACCCCGACGCGCCGCCGCCCGCCGAGGGCGCGCTCGAAGACACGCCGACCACGGTGTACTGACGGAAGCCGGGAGATCGCCATGGACCTCGCCTACCTCTGGTTCTTCATCGTCGGATTCCTGTTCGTCGGATACTTCGTGCTCGACGGCTTCGACTTCGGCGTCGGCATGTCGCTGCCGTTCCTCGGCAAGGACGACATCGGCCGCCGCCAGATCATCAACACGATCGGCCCCGTGTGGGACCTCAACGAGACGTGGGTCATCGTGGCGGGTGCGTGCCTGTTCGCGGCGTTCCCCGAGTGGTACGCGACCTTGTTCAGCGGGTTCTACCTCGCGCTGCTGGTGATCCTGCTCGCGCTCATCGCGCGCGGCGTCTCGTTCGAGTACCGCCACCAGCGCGACAGCCTCCGCTGGAAGCGCGGCTTCGACACGATGATCGTCGTCGGCTCGGCCGTGCCCGCGCTGCTGTGGGGCGTCGCCGTCGCGAACATCGTGCAGGGCGTGCCGATCGACGTGAACCACGAGTTCACCGGGTCGCTCCTGACGCTGCTCAACCCGTACGGCCTGCTCGGCGGCCTCACGACACTGTTGCTGTTCTTCACCCACGGCGTCTACTTCGTCGCGCTCAAGACCGACGGGCAGGTGCGCGAGGACGCGCGTCGCCTCGCCGCACGCGCGGGGCTCGCGACGATCGTCGTGGCCGCGGTGTTCCTCGTGTGGACCGTGTTCAACGCGCTGTCGGCGGGCGCCCCGCTCGTGGGCCTCGTCATCGCGCTCGCCGCTGTCGCGGCGGTGTGCCTCATCGCCTCGTGGCTCGCGAACGCACGGGGCATCGAGGGATGGGCGTTCGGCTTCGGCGCGGCGACGATCGTCGCGGCGGTGCTGACGCTGTGGTTCGCCCTGTTCCCGAACGTCATGCCGTCGACGACCGATCCCGCGTACAGCCTCACGATCGAGAACGCGTCGAGCACCGACTACACGCTGACGATCATGTCGTGGGCGGCGCTCATCTTCCTGCCGCTCGTCCTCGCCTACCAGGCCTGGACGTACTGGGTGTTCCGCAAGCGCGTCTCGCGGAGCCGCATCGAGCGGGCCGCGGCCGCCGCGGCGCACTAGCGCGGTGAGGTCGAAGCCGGTCGATCCACGGCTGCTGCGGTACGCCGCGGCATCCCGCGTGTACTTCGCCGCGCAGGGGGTCATCGTCCTGGCGCAGACGGCGGTCGTGATCGGCTTCTCGTGGGTGCTCACGGCGGCGCTCACGGGCGCGATCGGGGGGCGCCCCATCGCCGAGCTGCTGCCCCTGCTGGGCTGGGGCGCTTTGCTCGTCGTGGTGCGAGCCGCGCTGGTGGCGGCATCCGAGTGGGTCTCGGCTCGCGCCGCGGCGCGCGCGTCTCAGCAGCTGCGCGCCGCCCTCATCGCCGCGATCACGCGACGGGGACCCGGGTGGCTCGGCGGCCGCAACGCCGCCGCGCTCGCCGTGACCGCGGGGCACGGCCTCGAAGCCCTCGACGCGTATTTCGGCCGATACCTGCCGCAGCTCGTCGCGACGGCGATCGCAACACCCGTGCTGATCGTCGCGATCTTCATCGCCGACCCCGTGTCGGCGCTCGTCGTCGTGCTGACGATGCCGCTCATCCCGATCTTCATGGTGCTCATCGGGCTCGCGACCCGCGCGGTGCAGCGGCGGCAGTACGCGACGCTCCAGCGGCTCGCGTCGCGCTTCGCCGACACGGTCGGGGGCCTCGGCACGCTCAAGATCTTCGGTCGCCAGTACCGCGCCGCCGCCGCGATCGAGAAGGTCACGCGCGACTACAAGCGCGAGACGATGACCGTGCTGCGGGTGTCGTTCGTGTCGGGGTTCGCGCTCGAGTTCCTCGCGAGCCTGTCGGTCGCGATCATCGCCGTCACGATCGGCCTCCGCCTGCTGGCGGGCGAGCTCACCCTCGACGTCGGCCTGTTCGTGCTGCTTCTGGCTCCCGAGGCGTACCTGCCGCTGCGGCAGGTCGGCGTGCAGTTCCATGCGGCGGCCGAGGGGGTGGCCGCGACGGAGGACCTGTTCGCGGTGCTGGACGAGGCGCGCGCCGTCCCGACCCTGAGCGTGGAGCGCAGCGACGAGATGAAGGGCCCCCGTGGGGTTCGCCTCATCGAGGCCCGCGCGCTCCGCGTCCGACGCGGCGACGCGCTGCTTGCGCCTGTCGACGTCACCGTGCGCGCCGGCGAGGTCGTCCTCCTCGAAGGGCCGAGCGGCGCCGGAAAGTCGAGCATCGTCGCGGCGCTCCTCGGGTTCGCCGAGTTCGCGGGCGAGCTGCTCGTCGAGGGCGAGCCGGATGCCTCGGCCCGGCGCACCCTCGCCTGGGCGGGACAGCGGCCGGGGCTCATGTCCGGCACCGTGCTCGAGAACGTGACGTTGGGCGACCCCTTCCCCGACCCCGCGCTCGCACGAGAGTGCCTCGCGGCGGCGCAGATCGCCGACCTCGATCCCGGAATCGAGCTCGGAGCGCTCGGGTCAGGGCTTTCCGGCGGTCAAGCCCAGCGCGTCGCCGTCGCTCGTGCGCTGTACCGGCTGAGGTCCGGCCGGGCACGCGTGCTGGCCCTCGACGAACCGTCGAGCGCGCTCGACGCGGCGACGGAGGCGGCCCTCTGGGCGAACCTGCGAGCCGAGGCGGATGCCGGCGCCGGCGTGCTGCTCGTGTCGCACCGCCGGTCGGCCCGCGCGATCGCGGATCGCGTCATCGAGGTGCCGCTCCCGAGTCGGGAGGTGGTCGCATGATCGCCCCCGAGGTCCGCGAGGTGCTGCGTTCCGCGCAGCCGCCCGCACCGCGCTTCTCGCTCGCCGTAGTGAGCGGGCTGGGCACAGCCGGAAGCGCGATCGCCCTGCTCGCCGCGAGCGCATGGCTCATCACGCGCGCCGCCGAGCAGCCTGCGCTCCTCTACCTGTCGGCTGCGATCGTCGCCGTGCGCGCGTTCGCACTGAGCCGCGGAGTCTTCCGCTACCTGGAGCGTCTCACCGGACACGACGCGGCACTCGCGCAACTCGCCGCGGTGCGGGCGGGGTTGGTCCGCCGGATCATCCCCCTCGCCCCCGACGGACTCGGCCGCGCGAAGCGCGGCGCGCTCCTGTCGAACCTCGTGGACGACGTCGACGAGCTCCAGCACCTGCCGCTCCGAGTCGTTCAACCGCTTGCCGTCGCGGGACTCGCGTCGATCGCGAGCGTGATCTTCACGGCGTTCCTCTCCCCCGCCGCCGCGGCCGTGCTTGCCACGGCGCTCGCCCTCGCGCTCGTGCTCGCGGTGTGGGTCGGCTGGATCGCCGGCGCGCGCGCCGAGCGCTCGCTCGCACCGCTGCGCTCGAAGCTCGCGGACGCTCTTCTCGATCAGCTCGTCGACCTCGACGTGCTCACCGCGTTCGATGCGACGGATGCTGCGGAGCACCGCGTCCGCGCCGCCGACGACGCCCTCCGCCGCGCCGTCGTGCGCCGCGCGCTCGCGCAGGGGCTCACGATGGCGGCGGTGTCGCTGCTCGCCGGCCTCGCGTCGCTCGGAACCCTCGCCGCCGCGGCTCCCTCGCTCGGCGACGGGCTGACCGGCCCCGGTCTCGCCGTGGTGGTGCTCCTGCCGATGGCGGTGTTCGAGGTGTTCGGTCCCGTGCCGCTCGCCCTCGCGTCGTGGCGGCAGGTGCGAGCGGCCGCCGAGCGCATCGCTGCGACGATCCCCGATGAGATCCCGCCCGAGGTGCCTCGCGACGACGAAAGCGAGACCGAGCCCGACGCGCGGGTCCGCGGGCTCGAACGCGGCCTCGAGTTGCGCGGCGTCTCGGCGCGGTGGCCCAGGCGCGCGGCATCCGGTTCTTCCGTCGACGACTCCGGCAGCCTCGAAGATGCGACCCTCTCGATCTCACCCGGCGAGCGCGTGCTCGTGACGGGGCCGAGCGGAGCCGGCAAGACGACGCTCGCGCACGTGCTCGTACGGTTCCTCGAGTACGGCGGGTCGTACCGCGTCGACGGCGTCGAGGCGCGCGACCTCGGCGGCGAAGCCGTGCGCCGCGTCGTCGGACTGTGCGAGCAGAGCCCGTACCTGTTCGACGAGTCGATCCGTCAGAACCTCCTGTTCGCCCACGACACCGCGACGGATGCCGATCTCTGGGCCGCACTCGAACGCGTCGGCCTCGGCGACTGGGCGCGCGAGCGCGGCGGACTCGACAGCCGCGTCGGCGAGCGCGGCGCCCTCGTGTCGGGCGGCCAGGCGCAGCGCATCGCGCTCGCCCGGGCGACGCTCGCCGGGTTCCCGGTGGTCGTGCTCGACGAGCCGACGGCGGGCGTCGATCCCGAGGCATCCGCCGCGCTCCTCACCGACCTGCTCGGGGCCGTCGGCGAAGACCGTGCGGTCGTGCTCATCTCGCACGTCGAGGTGCCGCCGGGGCTCGTCGATCGCGAGGTGCGCATCGAGGCCGGCCGGGTCGTCGGCTGAGCGCCGCTATCCTTCCGGGATGGCCGTCACCGTCCGCAACGCCGTCCGCTCGGATGCTCCGGCGATCGCCCGTGTCCGCGTCGAGACCTGGCGCGCGGCGTATGACGGCCTCATCGCGCCGGCGGTGCTCGACCATCTCGACGTCGACCGCGAAGGCGCGCGACGGGCGGAACTGTGGGACGAGTATCACTCCGACCCGCGCGGCACCGAGCTGATCGCGCACGTCGACGGCGAGCTCGCGGGATGGGCCGCGGTCGGCCCCTCGATCGACGACGATCTGCCCGACGACGGACAGATCTACGCGATCTACGCTCTGCCGCCGTTCTGGGGCACGGGCGTCGGCTATGCACTGCTGGAGGCATGCGAGGCGTTCCTCCGCGAAGCGGGCTTCACGGAGGCGCACCTCTGGTACCTCGACGGCAACGTCCGCGCCGCCGAGTTCTACCGCCGCAACGGGTGGCTCGAAGACGGGGTCACCAAGCACGACGACCGCCTCGTCGGCGGCGTCTCGACCGAGCCGCTCTTCGAACGTCGCTGCGTCAAGCGGCTCTAGGTCGCGGCTGAGGTCACGCGTTTCGTCTCGCTGCGCTCGCTCAACGGCGGGGCAGGGCTAGAGACGCATCCCGAACGCCTGCACGCCCTCGTGCGAGGGAAGCGGGCTGAAGCCGACACGCGGATAGAACGCGAGGGCACCCGTGTTCTCGTTCGCCGCCACGAGGTGCAGCCCCGTCACGCCGGCCTCGCGCAGCGCCGCGACGAGGGTCTCGATGAGGCGGCGACCCCACCCCTGCCCCTGCAGTTCGGGCAGCAGGTCGATGTGCAGGTGCGCGGGATACTCGTCGCCGTACGGCTCGGCACCCGGGCCGCGGCCGTACGCGTAGATCAGGATCCCGTCCTGGCGCGACCGCTCGGCATCCGGCTTCGGATACTGCGCCGCGAACCGCGGCCACCACTCGTCGCGGAACCACTCCTCGAACGCACGTGTGTCGGGCGCGCCGACGATGTACCCGGCGACGCGGCCGTCGTCCGTCTCGACGACGAAGGCGAACTCCGGATGCCGCGCGACATACGGCAGCACGAACAGGCGCGCCCACAGGTCGTCGTCCTCCAGCACGCCGGTCGCGTCGCCGCCGGCGTCGGCGGTGAGGAGGCAGATGCGTGCGAGGTCGGGTTCGTCTCCGGGGCGGAAAGGACGGATGCGGGGCACCCGCCTGAGTATAGGGGCGTGAAAGCGCCGGGTCGGATCGATCCCTGGCTCCCATGGAGTGGGAATCTGCGCCGATTCCACCGATTCGTCTCGCCACCCGTCCCGGCGGATAATCGATGTATGCCCCGTCGCGTCGACGACTACCGCGGGCTCGCCCACGCGAGCCGCATCCGGCTCCTCGATGCGATCCAGTCGCAGCCCGGCATCCTGCTGAGCGAGCTCGCCTCGCGGACGGGCCTGCACGAGAACACGGTGCGCGACCACGTGCGCGTGCTCGAGGATCGCGGCCTCATCGTGAGCCGTCCCGCCCCTCAGGGCACGCGCGGGCGTCCGCCGCTGAGCTTCCACCCGGTACGGGACCCGAACGCGAACCCTGTCGCACGGTCGCGCATCGAGCGCGCCACCGAGCACGGCGACCTGCTGCGGCGCATCATGCCGTGTGCACGCGACCTCCCCGCCGATGCGCTGCATCAGCTCGACGCGCTGTACGAGCATCTCGACGACGCGGGACTCGAGCCCGAGATCGACGAGCAGTCCCTCACGGTGCGGCTGCGGCCGTGCCCCTTCTATCCGCTGCTGAACGGCGACGACGAGAAGATCGTGTGCGCCGTGCACCAGCGCCTGGCCGACGAGATCCTCCACCAGGTGCGCGGACCGCTCGAGATGAGCGCGTATCGTCCGTTCGTCACACCCGACGAGTGCCGCATCGAGCTCGAGCTGCGCGACGAGCCGGCCGTCGCGGCCGTCTGAGGCGCAAGAACCGTACGGGAAGGTGCGGGCGGAGCATCCGTGATCTGTCGCGGGGATGACGGATGCCCCGCCCGCGGTCAGAGGAGGTCTGTGCCGCGCCGCACCTCACCGGTCTGCCCGAGCAGCAGTGGTGGATCGGGAGCAACGGGGACGTCGGGAGCCTCGGGCGACGGCTCGTCGGCGTCGATGTCGACACCGGCCGGACCCGGCGCATCCTCATCGGGCGCGACCACCGGAGCGGCGGATCCCGTCGAGCGGATCGAGCCGCGCAGCGAATCGACCGAGAAGGTCGCCGGATCCTCGAGTGGGAAGTGGCACGACGCGAAGTGCCCCGGCTCATGCTCGACGAGCCGCGGCTCGACCTCGGCGCACAGCTCCTGCGCCCGCGGGCAGCGGGTGCGGAAGCGGCATCCGCTCGGCGGGTTCAGCGGCGACGGCGGCTCGCCCGTGAGCGGCACGGGCCGCTTGGCGATGCCCGTCTCGGGGTCGAGGCCCGGGATCGAGTCGAGGAGGGCCTTGGTGTACGGATGCCGCGGCGCCCGGTAGATCTCCTCGGCGGGACCGATCTCGGCGAGCTGCCCGAGGTGCATGACGGCGACGCGGTCGCTGATCTGCTTGACGGTCGCCAGGTCGTGCGCGATGAACACGTACGACAGGCCGAGCTCGCTGCGCAGCTTCTCGAAGAGGTTGAGCACCTGCGCCTGGATGAGCACGTCGAGCGACGAGATCGCCTCGTCGCAGATGACCAGCGCGGGGTTGAGCGCGATCGCACGCGCGATCGCGACGCGCTGCGCCTGCCCGCCCGACAGCTCCATGGGCCGACGCCGCGCGTACGTGTCGGGGTTGAGGCCGACGAGGTCGAGCAGCTCGCGCACGCGCTCGCGCCGCTCGTGCCGCCCCATCGTCGTGTGGCCGAGAAGCGGCTCGGCGACGACGTCCTCGACCCGCCAGCGCGGGTTCAGCGACCCGAACGGGTCCTGGTAGACCATCTGGATGTCTTTGCGCGCACGCTTGAGGTCGCGCTTCGACAGCCCCATCAGGTCGCGCCCGAGGAACCGCACGACGCCGGACTTGGGCCGGTCGACCCCGATGATCGCGCGGGCGAGCGTCGACTTGCCCGAGCCCGTCTCCCCCACGATCCCGAGGGTCTCGCCGGGGAAGAGGTCGAACGACACGTCCGACACCGCGTGCACGACGCCCGCCTTGACACCGCCGGGTCCGCGCGTGACGAACTCCTGCACGAGGTTCTCCACCGACAGGATCGGCTCGGGCACCGCGGACGCGGGCTGCGGGCGGGTGGTCTCGATCGTCGTCACGACACGGCCTCCTCGTCGACGGGGACGGGCTCGTCCTCGGAGCCGGGAAGGTACGGATGCCAGCACGCGTACAGATGCCCGGGCTCGTGCTCGTCGAGCGGCGGCTTGTCGAGCCGGCAGTTCTCGGTCGCGCGGTTGCAGCGCGGCGCGAAGGGGCATCCGCTCGGGAGGGCGGCGAGGTCGGGCGGATGCCCGCCGATGACCGTCAGCTGCGAATGCGGGACGGTCGTGAGCTGCGGGATCGCGCCGAGGAGGGCCTTCGTGTACGGCATCCGCACGTTCCGGAACAGCGTGTTCGTCTCGGCGTGCTCGACCGCCTGACCCGCGTACATCACGAGCACCTCGTGCGCGTAGCTCGCGGCGAGCCCCAGATCGTGGCTGATCATGATGACCGACGTGCCGAGGCGGTCCTGCAGGTCGGCGAGCAGCTCCATGATCTGCGCCTGCGTCGTCACATCGAGCGCGGTCGTGGCCTCATCGGCGATGAGCACCTTGGGGTCGGCCGCGAGCGCGATCGCGATCATGACGCGTTGACGCATGCCGCCCGAGAGCTGGTGCGGATACTCGTGGTAGCGGCGCTCCGGCGCGGGGAGGCGCACGAGCTTGAGCAGTTCGACGGCGCGGTCGGCAGCGGCCTTCTTGTCGAGGTCGGAATGGGTGCGGATCGCCTCGGTGATCTGCAGCCCGATGCTCATGGTCGGGTTCAGCGACCGGGCCGGGTCCTGGAAGATCATCGAGATGTCGTTGCCCCGGATGCGCCGCATCGCACGATCGCTCATGCCGACGAGCTCCGTGTCGCCGAGCAGCGCGGAGCCGCGGACCGTCGCGCTGGGCGGCAGCAGGCCCATGAGCGCCCGCACGCTCACCGACTTGCCCGAGCCGGACTCGCCGATGATCGCGAGCGTGCGACCGGCGCGCAGCGTGTACGAAAGCCCGTTCACGGCGTGGATCCTGCGGCCGCCGCGCGAGAACGTCACATGCAGGTCGCGCACGGTCAGCACCGGCTGACGCTCGGGCTCGTAGCTCACGGCAGTGGTCTCCGGTCGTCGGGTCTCGGTCGCGAGGTCCGTCATCGGCCGCTCAATTCGTCGCGCACGTTCTCTCCGAGCAGGTTGAAGGCGAGCACCGTCAGCAGGAGGGCGAGACTCGGCCACAGCACGAGCAGCGGCGTCGCCGACATGTTCTGCTGAGCCTGGAAGATCATGTTCCCCCAGCTCGGTGCGGGCGGCGGCACGCCGAGTCCGAGGAAGCTCAGCGCACCCTCCGTCACGATCACGATGCCCATGCCGAGCATCGCGAAGTTGATCAGCTGCGGTGTGATGTTCGGTGCGATGTGCCGAAGCAGCACGCGCCACCACGGGCTTCCGCTGAGCTCCGCGGCCTGCAGGAACGGCATCTGCATGAGTCGCATCGTCGCGGCGCGCGAGATGCGTGCAACCGCCGGGATGCTGAACGCCGTCAGCGCCAGGATCGTGTTCCACATGCTGGGCCCGAGCATCTGGGCGATCACGATCGTGATGACCAGCGAAGGGAACGCGATGAGCACGTCGAGCGCGCGCATGATGACCGTGTCGGGCTTGCCCCCGAGGTATCCGGACACCGCACCGACCAGCCCGCCGAAGAAGATGCCGATCATGTTGACGCTCACCGCGATGATGAGCGACGAGCGGCCGCCGTACAGCAGTCGCGAGAAGACGTCGTTGCCGTCGACATCGGTGCCGAGCAGGTGCCCGGGCGAGCCGGGAGGAAGCCGGGACTCGAGGATGCTGCCGCCCGTCGGAGACGGGATCGGGAGCACGATCGGGCCGAGGAAGCACAGCGCGACGAGGAGGATGACGAACCCGGCGGGGATCCACACGACCAGTCGACGCCGCCACTTCGCCCAGCGCTCGCCGAACAGACCGGGCTGGACCGGCGTCAGGAGGGCTTTCGTGGTGGTCTCAGTTACGGCCATAGCGGATCCTCGGGTCGAGGACGGCGTACAGCACGTCCACGATCAGGTTCGCCGCGATCGCGACGGCGGCGAAGATGAACACGCAGATCTGCACGACGGCGATGTCGCGCGCTCCGAGCGCCTGGAGCATCTCCATGCCCAGGCCCCGGATCGAGAAGATCTGCTCGATGATGACGGTGCCGCCGATGAGGCCCCCGATGTTGAGGCCGACGATCGTCAGCAGGCCGAACGACGAGTTGCGGAAGGCGTGCTGCCACAGGATCCGCCACGACCC
>Ga0180220_1000315_pt1 | contig 61413 bp, 52 predicted proteins | sample eDN5th37CBELigBY_FD_151335 | JGI IMG/M metagenome (GOLD analysis project Ga0180220, IMG submission 151335) | Enriched backyard soil microbial communities from Emeryville, California, USA - eDNA 5th pass 37_C BE-Lig BY (version 2) (version 2) | ecosystem: Environmental > Terrestrial > Soil >...
GGACGCTCCGGCTCGCCCTACGGGCTCGCCTCCGCGCCGCCCGCCGCGAACCCATAGAGGGGTCAGTTTTCAACCGGCGCCAGAGGGTCCATTTTCAACCGGCCTTGACAAACGCCAGTGACCCGGGTCGCTGGACCCGGGCTCCGTTGAAGCTCAGGCACGGGAGCCGTTCGCGGTTGAGGAGGCGAACGCGGGTGACCCGGGTCGCTGGACCCGGGCTCCGTTGAAGCGCGTCCGTCGGCTGCCACGACACGGTCGCCGTCCGGTGACCCGGGTCGTTGGACCCGGGCTCCGTTGAAGCGCGGAGAAGTGGGAGAAGGATGTTGGTCGGGCGCTGGGTGACTCGGGTCGCTGGACCCGGGCTCCGTTGAAGCATTCACTCTGGGTGCCGCCGACGAGCCCTACCCGCCCGTGACCCGGGTCGCTGGACCCGGGCTCCGTTGAAGCTACCTACTCACCTGCCCCGCCAAGACCGGCGAGGGGTGTGACCCGGGTCGCTGGACCTGGGCTCCGTTGAAGCGTGAGGTCCGCGTAGGCGAACGCTGCACGGAGTCGCGGTGACCCGGGTCGTTGGACCCGGGCTCCGTTGAAGCGAGAAGAAGAGCGCCGTGATGACCAGGGCAACGATGTGGCCCGGGTCGTTGGACCCGGGCTCCGTTGAAGCTCGCCCTTCAGGCTCTCCCCCGCACCCCACACGCCGTGACCCGGGTCGTTTGGACCCGGGCTCCGATGAACCTCCCAGACGAGGTTGAGTCGGCCGAACGGCGCGAAGGATCCGAGTCGCAGGCCCTGGATTCCCTTGAGACCCAAGCCGGATTGAACGCGTGGCATAGCGCCGCTCGGAGTTCTGCCTCGTCGACCCGTCGCTCCGTACGTTGGGCCGCCGACCCTACCGGTGGTCCGGACACGGAGGCGTCGCCCGTGGGATAGCGTCGAGCCATGGAGCACGTCCTCGACGCCGGAAGCGTCCACCACGACTGGGATCGCGGGCTCGAGCCCGCGCTGAGCATCGCCTCGGGCGACGTCGTCCACGCCGACCTGCGGATGACCGCCCACGAGCAGCTCGCCGAGGGCGCGAGCGCCGACGAGGTCGCGTTCGACGCCGACCGGCTCTACCACCTCGCCGGGCCGATCCGCGTCGAGGGCGCGCGGCCCGGCGACACGCTGCGGGTCGACGTCCTCGAGCTGGAGCCGGGCGAGTGGGGGTGGACGGCGATCCGGCCCGGCCTGGGCCTCCTCCCCGACGAGGTCTCCGAGCTGGTGGTGCGGACCTTCTCGCTGCGCGAGCGCGGCGTCGTGGAGATCGCGCCCGGCGTGCGGATCCCGACGGCCCCGTTCCTGGGGACGATGGGCGTCCACCCGGGGGAGCCGGCCAAGGTCAGCGCCCTGCCGCCGAACCGCGGCGGCGGCAACATCGACACCCGGCACCTCACCGTCGGCTCGACGCTGTGGCTGCCGATCTGGTGCGACGGGGCGCTGTTCTCCTGCGGGGATCCGCACGCCGCTCAGGGCGACGGCGAGGTGTGCCTGACCGGGCTCGAGTGCCCGATGCGCGCCACGCTGCGGTTCACGGTCGAGCGGCGGTCGATCCCCGCGCCCCGCTTCGCGACCGCGGGCCCGCTGCTGTCCGTCTCCGAGGACGCGGGCCACATCGGGACGATGGGGATCGACCCGGACCTGATGGAGGGCGCGCGGACGGCGGTGCGCGACATGATCGGCCTGCTCGCCGACGAGCACGGGCTGACCCGCGAGGACGCCTACATCGTCTGCAGCCTGGCGGGAGACCTGAAGATCCTCGAGATCGTCGACGCCGGTGTCTGGAACGTCGGCTTCACGATCCCGCGGTCGATCCTGCCGTAGGGGGCTCGGGCTCGGCGACGTAGCGGCGCGACTCGCGCAGCACGAGCGCGACCGCGCCCAGCACCTCCGCGCGCTCGCCGAGCATCCCGGCCACCACCTCGGTGCGGCGGGTCGCCGCGATCGCGCAGCGGCGCACGGCGGCCCGCAGCGGGTCCAGCAGCAGGGCGCCGGCGCCGGCCAGCTCCCCGCCGACGACGACCCGCTCGGGCGCCAGCAGGTTGCACACGCCGGCGACCGCGACGCCCAGCGCGGCCCCGGCGTCGGCGATGACCCGCCGGCAGCCCGGGTCGCCCGCGTGGGCCAGCTCGATCGCCGCGCGCAGCGTCAGGTCCGGCCCGTGGCGGCGGCGCAGCGGCTCCAGCACCGCCTCCGCGCCCGCGTAGGTCTCCAGGCAGCCGCGGTTTCCGCAGCGGCAGACCGGCCCGTGGTCGTCGATCGTCAGGTGGCCGAGCTCCCCCGCGGTGCCGGCGTGCCCGCGGTACAGGCGGCCGCCGAGGATCAGGCCCGCGCCGACGCCCGACGCCGCCTTCACGTACACGAGCTCGCTGCAGCCGCGCCCCGCGCCCCACACGAGCTCGGCCAGCCCGCCGAGGTTCGCGTCGTTCTCGACGCGGGCGTCCATCCCCAGCGCGGCGCCGATCATCTCCTGCGGCCGGGCGCCGATCCAGCCGGGCAGGATCGCCGAGTCGCCGACCTCGCCCCGGTCGCGGCGCAGCGGGCCCGGGAGGCCCATGCCGACGCCGGTGACGTGCTCGCGGTCGGCGCCGACCTCGCCGAGCAGCCGCTCGACCAGCGCCGCCGCGCGCGCCACGCCGTCGCCGGCGGCGTGGTCGACGTCGAGCGCCTCCTCGGCCTCGGCCAGCACGGTGTGGGCGAGGTCGGCGATCGCGACCCGCACGTGCGAGTGGCCGAAGTCGATGCCGATCGCCACGCCCGCCCGGCGGTTCAGCGTGAGCGCCGAGCGCGGCCCGCCGCCCGCGACCAGCCAGCCGGCCGCGCGCAGCTCCTGGGCGATCGACGACACGGTGGCCGGCGACAGCCCGCTGGCGCGCGCCACCTCGGCCTGGCTCATCGGCCCGCGCTCGCGCAGCAGGTCGACGACCCGCTGACGGTTGGCCGCCCGCACCCCGGTCACGGCGGCGAGCCTACCGGTCGTTCAGGACTCGAACGTCATTCCGACGATCGCCGCGCTTGACATTCGAGGTACAAATGAGCGGCTTCGCTGTTTCGAACCGTTGGGAGGCGGGTTCATGAGCAGGGGGATGGGGCGAGCGCTGCTCGCGTGTGCGCTGGCGGCCGCCGTCGTCGCGGCCACCGCCACGGCGGCGCCGGACCGGGATCGCCACGGTCCGCCGCACACGCCGCCGAAGCCGGACCGCGCCGTCTACAAGGACCCGCGCGCGCCGATCGACCAGCGCGTCGCGGACCTGATGTCGCGGATGACGCTGGAGGAGAAGGTCGGGCAGACGACGCAGATCAACGTGACCCGGCTGCAGGGCGACCCGGACGACGACTGGGATCGCGGCGAGCTGAACCCCGAGATCCTCGACCTCGTCTTCACCCGGCGCCACACCGGCTCGATCCTGTCGGGCGGCGGCGCCTCCCCGGCGACGAACTCCCCGCGCGCGTGGGCGGAGATGACGAACGCCCTGCAGCGCTACGCGATCGAGCACTCGCGGCTCGGCATCCCGATCATCTACGGCGTCGACGCCGTCCACGGCCACAACAACGTGCTCGGCGCGACGATGTTCCCGCACCAGATCGGGCTGGGCGCCACGTTCGACGAGGAGCTCGCCGGCCGCCTCGGCGCGACGACCGCGAAGGCCGTGCGCGCGACCGGCATCCACTGGAACTTCGCGCCGGTCGTCGACACCGCGCGCGACCTGCGCTGGGGCCGCTACTACGAGCCGTTCTCCGAGGACCCGCTCGTCAACGGGCTCCTCGGCGCCGCGCACGTGCGCGGCCAGCAGGGCCGCGACCTGGCCGCCGGCGACGCGGTCGCCGCGACGGCCAAGCACTTCGTCGGCTACTCGGCGCCCGACAGCGGCCACGACCGCACCGACGCGACGATCCCGCCGGCGGAGATGCAGGACCTGCACCTGCCGCCGTTCGCGCAGGCGATCGACGCCGGCGCCGAGACCGTGATGATCAACAGCGGCTCGGTGAACGGCGAGCCGGTGCACGCCTCGCGCCACCTGCTGACCGACGTCCTGCGCGGCCGGCTCGGCTTCGAGGGCGTGACGGTCTCCGACTGGCAGGACGTCGAGTTCCTCGTCACCAAGTACCACGTGGCCGACACCTACAAGGAGGCGGTCGCGCTCGCGTTCAACGCCGGGATGGACATGGCGATGGTGCCGCTCGACGTGGTCGGCTACACGCAGGCGCTCGCCGACAACGTCCGCGACGGCTCCGTCAGCGAGGCGCGCCTCGACGAGGCGGTGCGGCGCATCCTCACGCTGAAGTTCCGCCTCGGGCTGTTCGAGCGGCCCTACGTCGACCCGGCCCGCGCCGAGACGGTGCTCGGCGACCCCGGCGACCGGCGCCTGGCCGAGGAGGCGGCCGAGGAGTCGCTCGTGCTGCTGGAGAACGACGACCGCACGCTGCCGCTCGACGCGCGCACGACCCGGCGGCTGCTGGTCACCGGGCCCAGCTCCGACAGCCCCGCCAACCAGCTCGGCGGCTGGTCGATCGGCTGGCAGGGCCTGACGGTGCCCGGCGAGATCCCCGACGTCACGACCGTCCGCGAGGGCTTCGAGCGCGCGGCCGGGCGCCGCGGCTTCGAGGTGCGCTGGACCGAGGGCGTGCCGTCCGGCGACGCCGCCGGCGACCCGGCGGCCGTCGAGGCGGCGCGGGCCGAGGCCGTCGCCGCGGCGGGTGAGGCCGACGCGATGGTCGTGGCCGTCGGCGAGCCGCCGTACGCCGAGGGCGAGGGCGACACCGAGGCGGCCGCGCTGCCGGCCGAGCAGGCCGCGCTGATCGACGCGCTCGAGGCGACCGGGAAGCCGGTGATCGTCGTGATCATCGCCGGCCGGCCGCTGATCATGAACGAGCAGCTCGACGCGGTCGACGCCGCGCTGATGGCGTTCCTGCCCGGCACCGAGGGCGGCGCGGCGATCGCCGACGTCGTGATCGGCGAGGACGAGCCGGGCGGCAGGCTGCCGGTGTCGTGGCCGAAGTCGATCGACCAGATGCCGCTCGCCTACAACGAGCCGGGCGACTACGACCCGCGCTACGCGTTCGGCCACGGGCTGGCGTACGCGCCGGTCGACGTGGCCGACGTGCGGATGCCCGACCGGGTCGGCACGAGCGACACCGTGCGCGTCGGCGTGCGCCTGACGTCCGAGACCGGGCACGGCGCGTGGCCGCGGACGCGCGGGCACGGCGCGAGCGAGCACGTCGTGCTCGCGTTCGTCGAGCGGCCCGACGGCGCGCGCCGGCTCGTCGCGTTCGACCGGGAGCGCATCGGCCGCCACGGCGGGTCCGCGACCCTGACCTGGAACGTCGCCCAGCTCGCGACGACCCAGGCGTCGGGCGAGCGGGTCGTCGTGCCCGGCACCTACCGGCTCGTGGTGGGCGACGAGACGCGCACGTTCACGGTCGGCTGAGGCCGCCGCCCTGGAGGCGCGGAGCGGGCGGGCGCGCGGACGGCGCCCGCCCGTCGCGGCTTCCGCGTCTCCGATCGGGTACACAACGCGCATGCGCACGACGGCCCCGGTCCCGCCCGAGTCGGTCCTCGACCACGTCCCGCCCGGGGCCGACCTCATCGTCCCGCTGGCCAACGGCGAGCCGGTCGCGCTCCTGGACGCGCTCGAGGCCGACCACGGCGCGCTCGAGGGCGTGCGCATCCACCAGATGCACGCGCTGCGCGAGCGCGCCTACATCCGCGGCGAGTGCGGCGACCACCTGCGCCACGTCAGCTACTTCCTGTCGGGGGCGACCCGCCAGGCCTACTGGGACGGCGCCGTGGACCTGGTGCCCGCGAACTTCTCGGAGATGCCGCGCGTGCTCACCGAGCACACGAACTGCGCGCTCGTCATCGCCGCGGCCAGCCCGCCCGACCCGCACGGCTACTTCACGCTCGGCACGAACGCCGACTACGTCGCGCCGCTGATCGGCACCGTGCCGTTCTTCCTGGAGGTGACGCCGAGCATGCCGCGCACGTTCGGCCTCAACCAGATCCACGAGTCGCAGATCGCCGGCTGGACCGAGTCCGACCACGCGCTCGTCGAGGTGCCGCCCGTGCAGCCCGACGACCGCGACCGCACGATCGCCGACCTCGTCGCCGAGGAGATCCCCGACGGCGCGACGCTGCAGGTCGGCATCGGCGGGATCCCCAACGCGCTGCTCAGCCGCCTGCACGAGCACCGCGACCTCGGCATCCACACGGAGCTGATCGGCGACGGGATCGTCGACCTCGTCGAGCGCGGGGTCGTGACCGGCACCCGCAAGAAGAAGCGCCGCAACAAGGTCGTGGCCACGTTCTGCCTGGGGACGCGCAGGCTGTACGACTGGCTGCACGACAACGGCTCGGTCGACATGCTCCCCGTCGACCTGGTCAACGACCCGCGCCGCATCGGCCTGGAGGACGCGTTCATCTCGATCAACGCGACCACCGAGGTCGACCTGTACGGCCAGTGCGCGTCGGAGACGATCGCCGGCCGCTTCTGGTCGGGCAGCGGCGGCCAGGCCGACTTCGCCCGCGGCGCGATGTACTCGCAGGGCGGCAAGGCGTTCATCGTGCTGCACTCGACGACGTCGAAGGGCCGCAGCCGCATCCGCACCCAGCTCACGCCGGGGTCGGTCGTCACGACGGTCAAGAACACCGTCGACAACGTCGTCACCGAGTACGGGATCGCGCGGCTGCGCGGCCGCTCGCTGTCGCAGCGCGCGCGGGCGCTGATCGCGATCGCGCACCCCGACGTGCGCGACGACCTCGAGCGCGAGGCGATCGAGACGGGCATCCTGCGCGCCCCGCACCGGCTGCGCCGCTGAGGCGCGCCGCGTAACTCCGGGGCCGCTCCGGGGTTCTCGAAACCGTCACCATCTGCCGCCGGACGGGGCGTTACCGTCGCGATCCTTCGGCCCCGCCCCATGCCCGCGACCGCCCTTCACGCGCTCCGCCGGGAGCCCGCTCCCGCCGTGGCCAGCGTCCGCCACCGCCTCCCCGACGGCGCCCTGACGTCCCTGCACGTCGCCGCCTTCCCGCTCGACCGCGTCCGCGTGCGCGTCGCCCGGCTCGCCGAGCCGGCGACGCTCGTGCGCTGGTGCCGCGAGACCGCGGTCGACCACGCGATCGTCGGCGGCTTCTTCGTGCGCCCCCACAACGCGCCGCTCGGCGAGCTGCGCATCGGCGGCGAGCCGGTCGAGCACGTCCCGTTCCTGGCACCGTGGGGCGGCCAGCGGGCGTGCGTGCACGTCGGCGCCCGCGGCGACGTCGCGATCGCGCGCCGTCCCGACCTGCCCGCCGTGCCCGGCGGCGACCTCCTGCAGGCCGGGCCGCTGCTCGTGCGCGAGGGCGCCAGCGCGATCACCGACGGCGACGACGAGGGCTTCACGGCCGGCGCGGTCCAGTTCGACTCCGACATCAGCGACGGCCGCCACCCGCGCTGCGCGCTGGCGCTCACGGCCGACCGGCTGCTGGCCGTCGCCTGCGACGGGCGCCACGAGGACGAGGCCGGCATGACGCTCGGCGAGCTCGCCGATGCGCTCGTGGGGCTGGGGGCGCGCAGCGCGCTGAACCTCGACGGCGGCGGATCGGCGTCGCTGGTCTGCCACGGGGAGCTCGTCAACCGCCCCCGCGAGCAGCACGGGATCGAGCTGCTCGACGGGCGCCCGATCTCGACCGCGCTCGTCCTCGACGCGACCGCCTGACCGGGCCCGGCCGGCGATCCCGCGCCGGTCCTAGACTGAGGACCGAGCCATGCTCAGGGTCGTCTGCGGAACGCTGTTCTTCCCGCGCGGAGGGTCCGCGTACGTGACCCGTGCCCTGGCCCGCGGCCTCGCCGCGCGCGGCGACGACGTGACGATCGTCGCCGGCTCGCGCCACGACGACCCCGAGGGCTTCGGCGACGCGACCCGCTTCTACGCCGGCCTGCCGCTGCGCGAGGTCGACTTCACGCCGGCGCTCGCCGCGCCCGACCCGATGGCGTTCGCGGGCCCGGCGGGGACCGGCCCGCTGCAGCCGTCGTTCGAGGACCGCCCCGGCGCGGCCGACCGCGTCTTCGCGACGCTCGACGAGCACGCCTACCGCCGCCAGGTCGAGGCGTGGGCGGCGGCGCTCGACCAGGTCGGCGCGGCCCGCGCCCAGGTCCTGCACCTGCATCACCTGACGCCCCTGAACGGGGCGGCCGCGCTCGCCGCGCCGCACGTCCCGGTCGTCGCCCAGATCCACGGCACCGAGCTGCTGATGCTCGAGGCGATCGCCCGCGGCGCGCCGTGGCCGTACGCCGAGGCGTGGGCGCGGCGGCTGCGCGCCTGGGCCGGGCGGGCGCGGCGGCTCGTCGTCGCCCCGGGCAACGCAGGGCGCGCGACCGAGCTGCTGCAGGTGGCGCCGGAGCGGATCGTCGCGCTGCCCAACGGCTTCGACCCGGAGGTCTTCCATCCCGCGGCGGCCGACCGCCGCGCCGTGTGGCGGCGCGCGCTCGTCGACGCGCCGCGCGGCTGGCGGCCGGGGCGGCCCGCCGGGAGCGTCCGCTACGACGCGGCGACGGTCGATGCGATGGCGCGCGGGCCCGTGCTGCTGTACGTGGGGCGCTTCACCGCGGTCAAGCGCCTGTCGCTGCTGATCGAGGCGTTCACGGCCGCCCGCGCGCGGTCGCGCACGCCGGCGACGCTCGTGATCGTCGGCGGCCACCCGGGCGAATGGGAGGGCGAGCACCCGGCGGAGACGATCGACCGCCTCGGCGCCGACGGCGTCGTGCTCGCCGGCTGGTACGCCCAGGACGAGCTGCCCGAGCTGCTGCGGGCCGCCGACGCGCTCGTGCTCGCCTCGGCGCGCGAGAGCTTCGGCCAGGTGATCGTCGAGGCGATGGCCTGCGGCGTGCCGCCGATCGCGGCCGCGTCGCTGGGGCCCGCCCGGATCGTCGACGACGGCGACACCGGCTGGCTGTTCGAGCCCGACGATCGCGAGGCGCTCGTCGACGCGCTCGTGCAGGCGATCGACGACGCGCCCGAGCGCCGCCGCCGCGCGACGCTGGCCGAGCACGCCGCGCGCCGGCGCTTCGCCTGGCCCGCGCTGGCCGAGCGGCTGGGCGCCGTGCTCGAGGAGGTCGTCGCCGAGGAGCCGCCGCCCGCGCCCGCCGAGCCGCCGGCGCGCGCCGCGGTGCAGGGCTGACTCAGGCGCGCCGCGGCGTCCCGTTGCGCGCCGCCGGCACGATCAGCGGCGTCCCGGTCTGCGGGTCGTCGATCACCTGGCAGCGCAGCCCGAACACGTCCTCGACGAGCGCGGCGTCGACGATCTCGGCGGGCGGGCCCTGCGCCGCGATGCGCCCGTCGCGCATCGCGATCAGGTGGGTGGCGTAGCGGCAGGCGTGGTTGAGGTCGTGCAGGACCGCGACGAGCGTGTGACCACGGCGCTCGCGCAGCTCGGCGCACAGGTCGAGCACCTCGATCTGGTGGGCGATGTCGAGGAACGTCGTCGGCTCGTCGAGCAGCAGGATCGGCGTCTCCTGGGCGAGCGCCATCGCCAGCCACACGCGCTGGCGCTGGCCGCCCGACAGCTCGTCGACGGCGCGGTCGGCGAGGTCGGCGGTGCCGGTGGCCGCGAGCGCCTCGCCGACGGCGCGCTCGTCCTCGGCCGACCACTGGCGCAGCAGGCCCTGATGCGGGTAGCGGCCGCGGGCGACGAGGTCGCCGACCGTGATCGCGTCGGGCGCGACCGGGCTCTGCGGTAGCAGCCCCAGCCGCCGCGCGACCTGCTTGGACGGCTGCGACGAGATCGCGGCGCCGTCGAGGTAGACGGTGCCCGCGCGCGGCTTGAGCATCCGCGACAGCCCGCGCAGCAGCGTCGACTTCCCGCACGCGTTGGGCCCCACGATGATCGTGAAGCCGCCGTCGGGGATCGACACCGACAGCTCGTCGACGACGACCCGCCCGTCGTAGGCGAGCCGCAGCCCCTCGGCGTGCAGTCGGTCGGTGCTCACGCGCGGCGCCCCCGCCACTCGCTGGCCAGCAGCCAGGCCAGGTACATCCCGCCGATCGCGCCGGTCATGATCCCGACCGGGAGCTGGTCGGGCGCGAACAGCCGCTGCGACGCCAGGTCGCTGCCCTGCAGCAGCAGCGCGCCCATGACCGCCGCGCCCAGCAGCCCGGGCCCGGGCGTGCGCGTGAGGCGCCGCGCCACCTGCGGGGCGGCGAGCGCGACGAACGCGATCGGCCCGGCGGTCGCGGTCGCCACCGCGGTGATCGCGACGGCCACCAGCGTGAGCGTCAGCCGCGAGCGCTCGACGCTCACGCCCAGCGCCGAGGCGGCGTCGTCGCCGAGCTCCAGCAGCGACAGGCGCGGGGACAGCACGAACGCGACCGGCAGCAGCACGGCGAGCGCGATCGCCAGCGGCGTCGCCTGCTCCCAGCCGCGGCCGTCGAGGCTGCCGGCGATCCACACCGCCGCCTCCTGGGCCTCCTCGATGCGCCCGCGCGTCAGCAGGTAGTTGATGAGCGCGAGCAGCATCATGCTGATGCCGATCCCGACGAGCACGAGCCGGTAGCCCTGCACCCCGCCGCCGCGGAACGACAGCAGGTACACGACCGCGGCGGTGGCCAGGCCCGCGCCCAGCGCCCCGGCCGACACCGCGCTCTGCTGGGCGCCGGCGACGATGATCATCACGACCGCGCCGGCCGCCGAGCCGTACGTGAAGCCGATGATGTCGGGGCTGCCGAGCGGGTTGCGGGTGAGGCTCTGGAAGATCGCGCCGGCCACCCCGAGCCCGGCGCCGACCGCCAGCGCGCAGACGACGCGCGGCAGGCGCAGCTCGTTGACGATGAAGTCGGCGGAGCCGTCGCCGCGGCCCATCAGCGCGTCGACGACCTCGCCCACCGACAGCGGGTAGTCGCCCAGGGCCAGCCCGGCGAGCGCGGCCGCCAGCGCGGCCAGCGCCAGCAGCGCGCACACGATCGCGCCGCGGCGGTGCACGCGCACCGAGACGCGCCCGCCGAAGGAGCGGATCGCGGGCGCGCGGACGGCGGGGGTCGACGTCGTCACAGGTGCGCGATCCTCCGGCGGCGCACGATCGCGATGAACACCGGCGCGCCCAGCAGCGCCGTCACGATCCCGACCTGCAGCTCGCCCGGCCTGGCGACGACGCGCCCGATGATGTCGGCGGCCAGCAGCAGGATCGGCGCGAGCAGCATCGAGTAGGCCAGGACCCAGCGCTGGTCGGCCCCGACGATCGCGCGGGCGACGTGGGGGACGGTGAGGCCGACGAAGAAGATCGGGCCGATCGCGGCGGTCGCCCCGCCGCACAGCAGCGTGATCGACAGCGCGCCGAGCAGCCGGGTGCGGCCGATCCGGGCGCCGAGCGCGCGGCCGGTCTCGTCGCCGAGCGCGATCGCGTTCAGCGCGCGCCCGAGCGCGAGCGCGAGCAGGAGGCCGACGACCAGGAACGGCGCGACCTGGGCCAGCGTGTCGGCGTCGCGGCCGCTCAGCGTGCCCACCGACCACGTGCGCCACTGGTCGAACGTGTCGCGGTCCAGCAGCGTCAGCGCCTGGGTGAGCGCCGTGAGCGCGGCGGTGACCGCGGTGCCGGCCAGCGCCAGGCGCACCGGGCTGGCGCCGCTGTGGCCGGCGGCGCCGATCGCGTAGACGACGACCGACGCGACGGCGGCGCCCGCGAACGCGAACCACACGTAGCCGGTGAGCGAGCTGACGCCCAGCACGCCGATCGCGAACACGACCGCGGCCGCGGCGCCCGCGTTGACGCCGAGCAGCCCCGGGTCGGCCAGCGGGTTGCGCGTGAGCGCCTGCATGAGCGCGCCGGCGAGCCCGAGCGCGACGCCGACCGCGAGGCCCAAAAGCGTCCGGGGGACGCGCAGGTCGCGCACGATGACCGCCTCTTCGCCGTCGCCGCCGTGCAGCAGCGCGTCGATGACGGTGGAGAGGTCGATCGACCGGGTCCCGATCGCGACGCTCGCGCCCATGAGGAGCACGAGCACGGCGAGCGCGAGCGCCAGCCCGAGCGCGCGGGAGGGCGCGGCGGCGCGCAGACGGGGGACCGGCGTCGTCGGCGGGCTGGCAGCCATTAGGGCTGCCTAAGCTAGCGCGCGGAGGCCGCCTTCGTCGTTCCGGCGGGACCGGGTTCGGGCTGGTCGCCGAGGGCCTCGACGCCGCCGCCGATGAAGATCATCGCCTGGTCGACCAGCGCGACCATCTGGGGGACGAGCTCGGCCGGCGTGGCCGCCTCGGCGTCCTTGAGCTCGCGCCCGAGTGCGTCGAGCGCCGCCATCGTCGCGGCGCCCACCATGTGCGGGATGAGGTCGTCGGATGGCAGCCCCAGGTCGTCGGCGACCGCGAGGGCGATGATGCGCTCGAAGCGCTCCTGCAGGCCGCGCTCGTAGGTGCGCAGGGCGGGGTCGGACTCGATCAGCTCGCGCCGGCAGCGCATCGCGTCGAAGTCGATGTCCCGCTGCATCGCGTCGAGCACCTCGACGATCCAGGCGCGCAGCGCGCCGATCGCGGACTCGCCCTCCCGGCGCTCGGCCAGGCGGTCCTGCAGGCGCTGGAAGACCGCCTCGTGGTCGTGGAAGACGAGCTCCTCCTTTACCGGGAAGTACGCCGATACCGTGCGTGGCGAGACCTCCGCCGCGTCGGCGATGTCGCGGATCGTCGTGCCGTTGAACCCGCGCTCGGTGAAGAGCTCGGCGGCGACGCGCAGGATCGTCTCGCGCGTGCGCTGCTTCTTGCGCTCGCGCAGGCCGAGCTCGTGCTCGTCGGGGGCGTCTGCGTCCGTACCCATCTCCTGGGGGCACGATATCACAGAAAGTTGCAGTAGCTGCAAAGCTGCATTCTTAGAAAACTTGCAGTGACTGTGGTAGGGTGCTCGCGCCCATGTCTGCCCTCCTCGCCTCCATTGCCCGCTCGCTCTCCCGTCACTGGGTACGCGGCCTCATCGCCCTCGTCGTCGGCATCCTGCTCGTCGGCGCCATCGCCGGCTCGCAGAGCGGCTCCGCCCCCGAGGACTTCTCCATCCCCGGCGCGGAGTCCCAGAAGGCCGTCGACCTGCTCGAGGAGCGCTTCCCGGCCCAGTCCGGCGCGCAGGCCCAGATCGTCTTCACCACCGCCGACGGCACGCTCGAGAGCGAGCCGCGCCAGGCGGCGATCAACGGCACGCTCGCGCAGATCGCCGAGCTGCCCCACGTCAGCTCGACCGTCGAGCAGATGGAGCCGATGCTGTCTGAGGACGGGCGCACCGGCCTCTCGACCGTCACCTACGACGTCCCCGGCGTCGACATCGAGCAGGAGGACGGCCAGAAGCTCATCGACACGGCCGAGACCGCCGAGACCGACGGCATCACCGTCGAGATGCGCGGCGAGGTCGTCGACTGGGCCAGCCAGTCGGAGTTCCCGCTCGGCGAGCTCATCGGCATCGGCATCGCGATCGTCCTGCTGACGCTGCTGTTCCGCTCGTTCGCGGCGATGCTCACGACGCTGATCGGCGCGCTCGTCGGCGTGATGATCAGCCAGATGATCCTGGCGGCGGTCGCCAAGCCGATCGGGATCCCCGAGTTCGCGAACACGATCGCGGTCATGCTCGGCCTCGGCGCCGGCATCGACTACGCGCTGCTGATCGTCGGCAGATACCGGGAGCAGGTGGTCGCCAACGGCAACGACAGCGTCGACGCGGCCGCCAAGGCGAACGCCACGTCCGGCGTCTCCGTCGTGGCCGCCGGCACGATCGTGATGATCGCCATCGCCGGCCTGCTCGCCGTCGGCATCCCGCTGGTCGGCAAGATGGGCCTGGGCTCGGCGATCGCCATCGCCGCCGTGGTCGTCTCGTCGATCACCGTGCTGCCGATCTTCATGGGGATGCTGAAGCGCTGGCTGCGCCCGCGCGACCCCGCGCACGTGGCGCGCTCCGCGGGCTTCGAGCGCTGGGGCCGGTTCCTCACGCGGCGCCCGGCCGCGGCCGTCGCCGTCGGCGGCCTGCTGCTGGTCCTGTTCGCGATCCCGGTCACCGACATGCGCCTCGGCCAGCCCGACGACGGCAACCAGCCGACGTCGCTGACCCAGCGCCAGGCGTACGACCAGATCGCCTCGGCCTTCGGCGCCGGCTTCAGCGGCCCGCTGCTGCTGGCGATCGAGAACCGCGACGGCTCGGAGCTGCAGCCGGCCGACCTCGACCGGCTGAAGACCTCGCTGGAGGGCGCCAGCGGCATCGAGAGCGTCGCCGACCCCGAGCTCAACGACGCCGGCGACACCGCGACGCTCGTCGCGATCCCGACCACGTCGCCGCAGAACGAGGCGACCGCCGACCTCGTCGAGCGCCTGCGCGACCGCGACCTCCCGGCCGCCGTCGACGGCACGCAGCTCAACGTCTACGTCGGCGGGCAGGTGGCCGCGTTCATCGACTTCTCCGACAAGATCGCGTCGCGGCTGCCGCTGTTCATCGGGATCGTGATCGGCCTGTCGATCCTGCTGCTGATCGCCGTGTTCCGCTCGATCTGGGTGCCGCTGGCCTCGGCGGTGTTCAACCTGCTGTCGGTCGGCGCCGCCTACGGCGTGGTCGTCGCGGTGTTCCAGTGGGGCTGGGGCGCGTCGCTCATCGGCGCCGGCGACGACGTGCCGATCATCTCGTTCGTCCCGCTGTTCATGTTCGCGATCCTGTTCGGGTTGAGCATGGACTACAACGTCTTCCTGCTCTCGCGGATCCGGGAGGCGTACTTCGAGGGCGACTCGCCCAGGGAGTCGGTGGTCCACGGCCTGTCGCGCATCGCGAAGGTGATCCTCACCGCGGGCCTGATCATGGCGTCGGTGTTCCTGGCGTTCGTGACCGGCAGCGACACGATCATCAAGATGTTCGGCCTCGGCCTCGGCGCCGCGATCCTCATCGACGTGCTGATCGTGCGCATGATCGTGTCCCCGGCGCTGATGGCGCTGCTGGGCGACCGCGCCTGGTGGATCCCGCGCTGGCTGGATCGCGTCCTGCCCGACGTCTCGCTCGAGGGCCATCACGACAGCCGCGCCGAGCGGGTGGCCGAGCGCGAGAAGGTCCCCGCCTAGGACGGCGACCGCCGGACGGCGCGCCGGCTACCGGCGCGCCTCCGCCGGGCGCCCCTCGGCGAGGAAGCGCTCCACCCACTCGCGCGAGCGCCCGCCCGACTGGCGCTGCAGCGGCGGCTCGGGCAGCTCGACGTCGTCGCCGCCCGGGATGTCCAGGTGCGCGAGGACCCGGCGCATCGTCGGCTCCCAGGCGCCCACGAGGTCCTCGTAGAACACCGTGAGCGGCCGGCTGCCGGCCTGCGCGAACAGCGTGCTCCACTGGTCCTCGTGCTCGGTCAGGTACCGCACGAGGTGCTCGATCGCGCCGCGGTGGTAGACCGGGTCGGACGCGTCGTCGCGCCGGTCGGCGCGCCAGGCCTGGGTCTGGATCGCCGTCCACAGCGACACCGCCTGCTGGACCTTGTCGAGCCGCACGACGCGCACGTACCGGGCGCCCGGGAACGCGGCCTCGAGCACGTCGAGGTCGCCGTCGCCGTCGAACGCGCCGGTCTCGCGCAGCCGGCCGGTCAGCTCGCCGAGGTAGCCGAACATGAGCTTGGCCGCGAACACGCCGTTGGGCGTGGTGCCCTGGTCGCGCGCCCAGGCCAGGTAGTCGAGGTACGTGCGCGCCCGCGCCAGCTCGGGCGCGGGCTCCCGCTCGACCCGAGGCAGCAGCGCCTCAAGCTCGGCGTCCGGAAGGTCGAAGTACTCGTGAGGACGCCGGGGGACGTCGGTGGCGCGCAGCGCCTCGAAGTACTCGGCGGGACGTCCGGCCACGCCCGTCCGCGCGAGCGCCTCGCAGAAGAGGGTGCTCCCGCTGCGCGGGGTGGCGCAGACGAAGTAGGAGTGCCGTGGCGCCGTCCAGGTCATGAAGTCCACTAAATCAGTAGAGATGCTACCTTCAATCAGCGGCGTGGTTCACAGCGGCGATACCCCAAACGTGCTGTACGTGCACTCGCATGACACGGGTCGGCACGTGCAGCCCTACGGCCACGCGGTCGAGACCCCCGCGATCCAGCGCCTGGCCGACGAGGGCGTGCTGTTCCGCCACGCGTTCTGCACCGTGCCCGCGTGCTCGGGCAGCCGCGCCGCGCTCCTGACCGGCCGCTACGCGCACGAGACCGGCATGACCGGGCTCGCGCACCGCGGCTGGGCGCTGGACGACTACGGCCAGCACCTCGTCCACACGCTGCGCGGCGCCGGCTACTGGACCGGCCTCGTCGGCGAGCAGCACGTCAGCGCCGACCCCGGCGTCCTCGGCTACGACGCCGTCTCGGACCTGCCCGACCACCACGCCGAGACGGTCGCGCCCGCGTTCGAGCGCCTCCTGGCCCGGCGCCCCGCGGATCGGCCGTTCTTCGCCTCGGTCGGGTTCGTCGAGACCCACCGCGACTTCCGCGAGCCGGTCGACGAGCGCGACGCCCGCTGCGCGCTGCCGCCGGCCAACCTGCCCGACACGCCGCAGACCCGGCGCGACGTGGCCGCCTTCAAGGCCAGCGCCCGCCGCCTGGACCGCGGCATCGGCGCCGTGCTCGACGCGCTGGACCGCCACGGCCTGGCCGAGAGCACGCTCGTGATCTTCACCACCGACCACGGCGTCCCGTTCCCGGGCGCCAAGGCGACGCTGCGCGACCAGGGCCTGGGCGTGCTGCTGATCCTGCGCGGGCCGGGCGGGTTTCGCGGCGGCCACGTGCAGGACGCGCTCGTCACGCACCTCGACCTGTTCCCGACGATCTGCGACGTCGCCGGCATCGACCCGCCGGGCTGGCTGCAGGGCCGCTCGCTCGTGCCGCTGGCGGGCGGCACCGAGCTGGAGCTCCACGACGCGGTGTTCGGCGAGCTGACCTACCACGTCGCCTACGAGCCGCAGCGCAGCGTGCGGACCCGCCGCTGGAAGTACATCCGCCGCTTCGGCGACCGCGAGCGCCCGGTGCTGGCCAACGTCGACGACGGCCCCTCCAAGGACCTCCTGCTCGAGCACGGCTGGGCCGACCGCCCGCAGCCCGCCGAGCAGCTCTACGACCTCGTGTTCGACCCGCTCGAGTGCCACGACCTCGCCGGCGACCCCGGCCACGCGCCGATCCTGCGCGAGCTGCGCGACCGCCTCGACCGCTGGATGCAGGAGACCGGCGACCCCCTGCTCGACGGCGACGTGCCGCCGCCGCCCGGCGCGCTCGTCAACGACCCCGACGACGTCTCGCCCGAGACGCCGCCGCGCGTGGCCGGCCGCACTCACCAGCCCGCCTGACCGCAGGCCGCGCGTCAGCGTGAAGCCGCGCGCCTGCTCGTATCGCGACTGGCGATTTCTTTCCACCCCCTGGAAAGAAATCGCCACTCGCGTCCCGGACTCGTGCGTCGAGGTCGGTGATCGTCAGCGCCTCGAAGAAGTCGCGGTGACGGGCGATCGCCACGACCGCCGACCCGACCCCGCCCGCGCCGACGACGAGCACGCGCATGCGCGTCAGCCCTGCTCGGCTCGCAGCTTCAGCTCGCGGGCGGCGTCGCCGACCAGCACCTGGCGCACGCGGTCCACCGCGGGGCCGCGCAGCAGCATGCCCAGCATCCGCCCGGGGTCGACCTCGAGCATGTACGTCGCGCGCGTGAGCCCGGCGTCGAGCTCGTCGAACGACCACCCGCCCTGCAGCGCCTTGACCTCCCCGCGCTCCTGCACGCAGCGGATCGCGGTGTGCGGCTCGAACGAGAACCGCAGCACGGAGCGGACCGTCTTCACCTTCGCGTCGGACACGGTCTCCACGAGCACCGGGCGGCCGTGCGCGTCGCGCTCGAGCACGTCGACGTCGCGCAGCGAGGTCTGCCACTCCGGCGCGCGCTCGAGGTCCGCGGCGATCGACCAGCAGAGCTCGATGTCCGCGGCGATCTCGACCGTGCTCTCCCCGATCAGCGTCCCCATCTCAGGGGCTCAGCATAGGCGGGCGCGTGATCTTCGCGCCGCACCCGTGTTGCAGGGGAAAGGAGTCCGACGAGGAGGAACCCGTTCCATGCGACGTTCGACGATGCTGGCCTGGGGGGCCGCCGCGCTGCTGGCGGCGACGCCGGGCGCCGCGCTCGCCCACGGCGACCGCGACAAGGACCACGACGACGACGCCGGCGCGACGGTCGCGACCGTGGCCTCGTTCGCCGACGGCACCCTGACCCTGACGCTCACCGACGGCTCGACGCTGGCCGGCAAGGTCACCGATCGGACCGACATCGACTGCCATCGCGCCGCCACCGCGCGCAGCGCGCGCAAGCACGGCAAGCACGGCAAGCACCGGGGCCATCAGCGCGGCCGCGGGCACGACGACGGCCATCGGCGCGGCCACGGCCGGGGTCACCGCCACCATCACCACGGCGACGACTGCACCTCCGCCGACCTGACCGCGGGCGCCGCGGTCCGCGAGGCGACGGTCCGCGCGACGACCGCCGGGGCCGTGTTCACGGAGGTCGAGCTGGTCAAGTAGCGCCGGGCCGGGTAGGACCTGCGGGGAATGGAGCCCGGTTCGCTCACGCATCCGGTGCGCCTGGCGGGGAGGTCGCTGCTGCGACTCCAGTCCGACGCGCGCCTGACGGAGCTCGCCCGCGCCGGCCACGAGCCGGCCTTCGCGGCGATCGTCGACCGCTACCGCCCCGCGCTGCTCGGCTACTGCACGCGCATCCTCGGCCCCGAGCGGGCCGAGGACGCCGTGCAGCAGGCGCTCGCCAGCGCCCATCAGGCCATGACCTCCGGCGACGACCGACCGCTGCGGCTGCGCCCGTGGCTGTACCGCATCGCCCACAACACCGCGCTGAACGTCCTGCGCGCCCGCCGCGACGAGGCCGAGCTCAGCGACGCCGCCCTGGCGTCGGGCGGGGCGCCCGACGAGACGCTCGCCCAGCGCGAGCGGCTCGAGGAGATCCTGGCGGCGATCGCGACGCTGCCGCCCGCGCAACGCGACGCGCTGCTGCTGCGCGAGCTGGAGGGGCGCTCGCACGAGGAGATCGCCGACGCGCTCGGCGTCAGCAGCGGCGCCGCCCGCGCCGTGATCTTCCGGGCCCGCGCCGCCGTGCGGGCGGCATGCACCGCGCTGACGCCGTCCCCGCTGCTGATGCGGCTCGCCGAGGTCGCGGGCACCAGCGGCGGCGAGCACGCGTCGGGGACCGTGGCCAAGGCCGCCGCGGGCGTGCTCGCCGCGTGCGCGGTCGTCGGCGGCGCCACCGGCGGGATCGTCGAGCGCCGCGGCGCCGACCGCCCGGTCGCCCATGCCCAGAGCGGGCGCGACGACGGAGGGGAGCGCGCGGCCGACCCCGGCGCGCCGCCGCCGCAGGAGGAGCCGGTCGCCCGGGCCGCGGCGACCGGGGCGGCGGCGTCCGCGCCGCCCGGACGGGCGGCGCGCCAGCGCGACCGCGACCGCGACCGCGGACCGCAGCGCACCGGCCGCCGCGTCGTCGCGGTGGCCGGGGTCGGCGCGCTCGCCGATCGCCACGACCGCGAGCGCGACGTGCGCACGGCGGAGCCCGACGACCGCCGCGACGGGGACCGCCGCCACGGCGGCACGGTCGCGCCGCCGCCGCAGGCCGCCGCCCCGGAGCGCGACGGCCGTCGCGACCGCCACCGCGGCCGCGACCACGAGCAGGACGCGGGCGGCGAGCCCGCGCGCCCGGAGCGGTCGCGTCCGGACCGCGGCCGCCCGGGCGGCGCGGCGCCGCCCGCGCCCGGCGCCGAGGACGTCGACCGGGACGACCGCGGCCACCCCGACGAGGACGCCGACGCCCGCGACGACCGCGGCCAGGGCCGCCTCCACGGCGGGCCCGGCCGCCGCGGCGGGCCGCCGCCGGGCGCGGCGGCCGCGCCCGACGACGGCGACGAGGACTACCCGACCGGCGGCGTCTCCGGCAGGCGCGCCAACGCGGCCTCCATGTCGGCCTCGGAGAACTCGGGGTCCTCCAGCGAGCCCGACAGGTAGGCGTCGTAGGCGGACATGTCGAAGTCGCCGTGGCCCGACAGGTTGAAGAGGATCACGCGCTCCTCGCCGGCCTCGCGCGCCGCCAGCGCCTCGTCGACCGCGCCGCGGATCGCGTGCGACGACTCCGGCGCCGCGATGATCCCCTCGGTGCGGGCGAACTGCAGCGCGGCCGCGAAGCAGTCGTTCTGACGCAGCGCGCGCGCCTCGACCAGCCCCTCCTTCACCAGCGCCGACACCAGCGGCGAGTCGCCGTGGTAGCGCAGCCCGCCGGCGTGGACGGGCGGCGGCACGAAGTCGTGGCCGAGCGTGTACATCGGCATCAGCGGCGTCAGCCCGGCCGTGTCGCCGTAGTCGTAGCGGTACACGCCGCGCGTGAGCGTCGGGCACGCCGCCGGCTCGACGGCCAGGAAGCGGGTCTTGGCCTCGCCCCGCAGGACGCGTCGCAGGAACGGGATCGCGATCCCGCCGAAGTTCGACCCGCCGCCGCACGCGGCGATGACGACGTCGGGGTCGTCACCGGCCATCTCCATCTGGGCGATCGACTCGATCCCGATGACGGTCTGGTGCAGCAGCACGTGGTTGAGCACCGACCCTAGCGAGTAGTTCGTGTCGTCGCGCTGCACGGCCAGCTCGACGGCCTCGGAGATCGCGATGCCCAGCGAGCCGGTCGGGTGCGAGGCCTGGTCGCGCCCGGCCTGCGTCAGGTCCGACGGCGAGCGGTGCACGGTCGCGCCCCACGTCTGGATCATCGAGCGGCGGTAGGGCTTCTGGTCGTAGGACGAGCCGACCATGAAGACCTCGCACTCCAGCCCGAACAGGGCGCACGCGAAGGCCAGCGAGGAGCCCCACTGGCCGGCGCCGGTCTCGGTCGTCAGCTTCGTGATCCCGGCCTGCTTGTTCTCGTAGGCCTGCGGGATCGCCGTGTTGGGCTTGTGCGAGCCGGCCGGCGACGTGCCCTCGTACTTGTAGTAGATGCGGGCGGGCGTATCGAGCTCGCGCTCCAGGCGGCGGGCGCGGAACAGCGGCGTCGGGCGCCACAGCCGGTAGGCCTCGCGGACCGCCTCGGGGATCGCGATCTCCGGCTCGGCGGAGACCTCCTGCTGGATGAGCGCCATCGGGAAGATCGCGCTCAGGTCCTCCGGGCCGGCGGGCTGCATCGTGGCGGGGGAGAGCGGGGGAAGCGGCGGGCCGGGGAGGTCGGCCATCAGGTTGACCCAGGCGGTGGGGATCTGCTCCTCGGAGAGCAGGTACTTCGTGGTCGGCTCGGACATGGGCGGGATCATGCCGCGCCGGGCGCGCGCCCGCACCCGCCCCTCAGTTGAGCGACGGGTCGTCGGGCATCCGCGCCACCAGCGCGTACGGCCCGCCGAGCGCCTCCAGCGCGGTGCGCCACAGGTCGTCGGCCTCGTCGGAGAACGGGTCGCCGGCGCTCAGCGGCGCCACGATCCAGTCCTCGCGCTCGAGCTCGGCGTCGAGCTGCCCGGGCCCCCATCCGCTGTGGCCGATGAACGCGCGCAGGCGCCGGGTGCGGTCGCCGACGCGCTCCAGCGGCTCCCCGTCGGTGACGAGCCCGAGGCTGCCGGCGACGATCAGCGACTCGCCCGGGTCCTCGAAGTCGGCGAGCAGCACGACGTCGGCCGGCTGCACCGGGCCGCCGACCCACAGCCGCGCCGCGCCGCCGCCGAGCGCCTCCAGCAGCTCGGGCACCGTGTCGGCGACCAGCAGCGGCGACGGGCGGTTGAGCACCAGGCCCAGCGCGCCGTCGGGCCCGTGCGCGCAGACCAGGATCACCGTGCGCCGGAAGTTCGGATCCTCCAGCGTCGGCGCGGCGATCAGCAGCTTCCCGGTGAGCGACTCCGGTTCGGTCACACCCTCAGTCTGGCGCGTGCGTCGCGGACGGCGCTCCGTGCCTCCTCTCCCTCCATGCCCAGCGCCCGCAGCAGGTCCACCGCGGTCGAGCGGACCTGGCCCACGATGACGCTCACCGACAGGTTGCCGGTGTGCTCCAGGGCGGCGGTCGAGCGGGCGGCCGCGTACAGCGCGGCCTCCTCGGCGGCCCCGGCCCGGCGCGGGTCGTCGAGCTCGATCGCCAGCCCGCGCACGGCGGCGGCCAGGTCGCCGATCGCCTCGACGGCCAGCGGCGGCACGTTCTCGTCCAGCTCGACGGCGCGGACCGCCCCGCGCGCGAGCACGCGCGTGTTGCGCACCGCGGCGTCGAGCCCGCTCGCCGCCGCCTCGAACACCGGCAGCCGCCGCAGCGAGCGCCGCCGCGCCGGCACGAGCGTGAGCATCTCGCGGCCCACGGCCAGCGCCTCGTCGAAGCGCCCGAGCATCGGGTCGATCCGCCGCGCGCGGGCCGCCGCGGCGACCGCGCGGTCGCGGTCGCGGCGCTCGAGCGAGGTGGCGACGTCCTCCAGCGCGGCGGCCAGCTCCTCGACGATCGGCTCCAGCTCGCGCCGGACGAGGCGCATCGGGTCGGTCGGGAACACCGCGTTGACGAGCAGGCCGATCCCGCCGCCGATCAGCGCGTCGACGAAGCGGCTGCCGTCGAAGCCCGCGTCGGGGAGCTGGATCGTGACGACGAGCACGGCCGAGACCGCGGCCTGGTTGACCAGCAGCCGGCCGCCGCCGACGAGCACCGCGGCGGCCATCGCCAGGGCCACCACGACGCCGATCTGCCAGGCGCCGGAGCCGATCGCGAGCACGATCAGGTCGCCGACGCCGATCCCGACCGCGACGCCGACCGCGAGCTCGAGCGCCCGCCGGCCGCGCTGGCCGTAGGTGAGCCCGAGCGTGAGGATCGCCGCGATCGGCGCGAAGAACGGGCTCGGGTGGTCGGCGACGCGGCGCGCCACGAGGTAGGCGGCGCCGGCCGCCACCGCGCACTGGAGGATCATCGGCCACGACCGGCGCAGCCGCCGCGCGCGGGTCGCCGCGGATCGCCGCGAGCGCGAGCGGGCGCTCGTCAGGAGCTCGGCGGGTCGGCGCGTCGAGGCCACGGGGCGCCCCTACCCCGAGCGCGCTCCGACGCTACGCACGCGCGGGCTCCTGCGCGGTGATGCGGTGCAGCATCGCCGCCGCGATCGCGACGACGCCGACGCCGGCCACGAGGTAGGCCAGGCGCGGCGACCACACGGCGGTCAGCACGCCGCCGAGCAGGAAGCCGACGCCGGGCGCCGCGGCCGCCGTCGACTCCAGCAGCCCGACGACGCGCGCCTGCAGCGTGTCGGGCAGCGCCTCCTGCACGGCGGTCAGCACCGACACCCACTGCACGCCGTTGCCGGTGCCGCCCACGATCGACGCCACGCACGCGAGCACGATCCCCGGCGACGCCGCCATCCCCAGGTAGCCGACCCCGACGAGCGCCGTCGATCCGACCACGAGCGCGCGCGTCGAGCGGTTGCGCAGGCGCGCGAACGCCCAGGAGCCGACGACCATGCCGACGCCCCAGGCGGTCAGCAGCGCGCCGTAGCCGACGTCGCCGGCGTCGAGCGTCTCCTTGGCGAAGACGACCTCGATCGGGATCACGAGGAAGAAGAACACGAACGCGATCGCCTGCGCGGCGATCAGGGTGCGGATGGGCTCGTCGCGCACCGCCGCCAGCCCGGCGCGCACCCGCGCCGTCCAGCGGACCTCGCCGTCCTCGGGCGCGCCGGCCGGCAGCTCGCGCCCGGTCCCGAGGACGACCGCGATGAGCGCGAACGAGGCGGCGTCGACCCACAGCGCCACCGGCGTGCCCGCGGTCGCGACGAGCACGCCCGCGACGACCGGGCCGGCCGCCGAGGTGATCGCGAAGATCGCGTTGAGGAGCGCGTTGCCCCGGCGCAGCGCGCCGTGGGGCTTGAGGATCGTGGCGACCGCCGCGCGCGAGAGGCCCCGGCCGGTCAGCGCCAGGGTGCCGTCGAGCGCGGCGAGCACCAGGACGGCCGGCAGCCAGAAGCGCCCGTCGGCGATGAGGGCGAGCGCGGCGAACGCGGCCGCCTCGATCGCGTAGAGCAGCGGCAGCGAGCGGCTCACGCGCAGGCGATCCAGGCGCGCCGTCAGCCACGGCGCCGCGAACGCCGGGACGAAGCGGGAGCACACGAAGAGCGCGGTCGTGGCGAGCGCGGAGTCGGTCCCGTCGAGGACGAGGATGGCCAGCGCAACGACGCCGAGGTTGTCGCCGAGCTCGTTGATCCCGTAGGACGCCGCCAGACGCTTGAACCCGGCAACGCTCAGAGGGCTTCGCTCGCTCATCACGGCCGCCGGGCACAGTAGCGCGACCGGGACTCAACTTTTGACCGCTCTGCGCCGATAAGCGGGACGGTGCGTCGCAGGACCCACATCGTTGTGGAGCTCGTGCTGCTGCTGGCAGCGCTCTCGATAGCTGCCGCGACGTCGCGCGCCTCGGACTGGGAACCGCTCGGTCTACTGGTCGTCCTGACCATTGTGGCGCTCGCCTCGGACGCCTTGACCATTGAGACCCGGGGCCATCGTCTGTCGGGCTCCTTCATCGCGCTGGTCCTGGCGATGGGCTTCCTCGGCCCGGCGCCCGCCGTCGCGATCGCGATGGCCACGATCGGCTTCGACGCGCTGCGCGACCGGCCGCCGCTGCCCTACGCGCTGAACAACTTCGCCACCTACGCCGTCTTCCCGCTCGTCGGCGGCCTGCTCGCCCGCGGCGCCGTCGACCTCGGCGCGGACCCGCACTCCGCCGTCTACGGCTTCGTGATCTTCGGCGTCTACCTGGTCACGATCGTGATCAACTTCGCGCTGACCGCGCTCGGGTTCCGCCTCGCGCTCGGCAGCCCGATGGGCCGCCAGTGGCGCACGGTGCTCGTGCCGCTGCTGCCGTCCGAGCTGGCGGCCGCCACGCTCGTCCTCGCGTTCTCGGTGATCTACGTGTCGGCGGGGCTCACCGCGCTCGTCGTGCTGATCGTCGCGCTCGTCGCCTTCCAGTACCTCACGCGCGCGCTGCTGATCTCCCAGGAGCGCGCCGAGCAGCTCGAGGCGCGGTCGACCGAGCTCGCCTCGCTGCAGGTGGGCGTGCTGGCCGCGCTCGTGCAGACGCTCTCGCTGCGCGACAAGATGACCGCCCGCCACTCGGCGGCCGTCGCCCGGTACGCGCGCGCGATCGCGCGCGCGACCGGCTGCAGCGAGGAGCAGCAGGATCTCGTGCACACCGCCGGGCTGCTGCACGACATCGGCAAGTTCATCTTCCCCGACCGCATCCTGTTCGCCGACCGCCGCCTCAGCGACGACGACTGGCAGATCGTCAAGCGCCATCCGGCGCAGGGCGCGCGGGTGGTCGGCAAGGTCGCCGGCCTGGGGCCGGTCGCGGAGATCATCCGCTGCCACCACGAGCGCATCGACGGGCGCGGCTACCCGCGCGGGCTGCGCGGCGAGGAGATCCCGCTCCTGTCGCGCATGATCTCGATCGCCGACACCTACGACGTGATGACCGCGCGCGACTCCTACCGCGAGCCGGTCACGCAGGAGGAGGCGATCGCCGAGCTGCGGCGCGTCGCCGGCACGCAGCTCGACGCGCATCTCGTCGAGGTGTTCATCGGGCTGCTGCGCGAGGCCGGCGTCGGCTTCCAGCACACCACGGACGCCGACTTCGAGGCCGAGCTCAACGTCGAGGCCCGGGTCCGGGCCTTCGTGGGCGGCTGAGCACACCGTATTGCAGCGCGCCTGAGAGGCCTGAGTAGGTTTGAAAAGCCCTGCTCAGAGCTGAAAGCCTGGTCTAGAACATCCGTCCAGGTTTCGCGTGGGTGACTAAAGCACCCTTTTCGCAGCGAAACGCAGGTGTCACAGTACTCACTGCAATTCCAGGCAGCACGAAGCGGGCGCTGCAACGCCCGCTTCGTGGAGGTACTGCCAATCGGTCCAGCATGCGCCGCAGGGGGGCTGCGGCGGAAAGGAGCGCCACGGTGGGCTTCAAGATGTAGTCACAACCTGCCAATGGCAGGATCTTGAGGACGTCCCACCGGGGCGTCCTCAGTCTTTTTCGGCACGGGCGCGCCGCACTGGAGGGCGGCAAGCGCGTTTTCAACGGATGTTCGAGTCGGAGGAGGGGGCACGATCGCCGACGCAGTCGAGACCGAGCTGGCCGCCGTGGCGCGCCTGCAGACCGAGCCGACCGGCACGCCGCTGCGCGCGGTGGCCCAGATCGCCCGCGTCGCCGGCGACCTCGACCCGGCGGCCGACGACGCCCTGCGCTCTCGCCGGCACCGCGCCGCCCTGCGCCAGGTGGCGGCCACGGCCGCGCGCGCGGCCGCGGACACCCACGGCGCGTTCGGCGACCGGCCGGGGCCCGAGCGCGCCTTCGGGCGCGTGCTCGCCGAGGCGGGCGCCCGCGCCCGGGCGCGCGGCCGCGCGCCCGGGGCGATGCGCGCGCTGAGCGCGGTCGCGTCGGCGGCGCTCGCCCTCCCCCCGATCCCGGACGAGGGCGACGCCGACTGGCAGCTCGGGGCGATCGCCTTCGTCGACGAAGCGCCCCTGCGCGCCCTCTACGCCGCCTACGTCGAGCTGGTCGCCGCCGCGCTGGTCGAGCTGACCTCCGGCTGATCGGCCGGGTCCAGCAGGTCCGCCTCGAACCACGTGTGGCGGCCCTCCAGGATCCCCTGGGCGGCCCGGTACTGGTCGGCGTCGTCGTTGGACCACAGCTCGTGGAACAGCCGGTCGGCCCGGCGGCGCGCCTGCTTGGCGAACAGGTCGGCCAGCTCGCGCGCCTCGTCGGTGCCCAGCGAGGTCGCGTAGACGACCGCGCACGAGATCGCGTACAGCTCGGCGCCGATGTCGACGATGCGGCCCAGAAGGTGCCCCTTCTGCTCGAGGCGCGCCTGGTAGCGGCCCATGAGGTAGAAGGTCGACCGCGCGAGCTTGCGCGAGCCGCGCTCGACGTAGCGCATGTGGCCGGCGAGCGGCCCGAACTCGTCGAACGACCCGGGCTTGATGCCCTCGCCGACCGCGAGCTTCGGGAACCACGTCGCGTAGAAGCCGCCGGCCTTCAGCGCGCCCTTGGCCTTGTCGGCCACCGCGGTCTTGGGGTCGAGGATGTCGCCGGCCACCGCGAGGTGCTGGTCGACGGCCTCGCGGGCGATCAGCAGGTGCATGATCTCCGTCGAGCCCTCGAAGATGCGGTTGATGCGCATGTCGCGCAGGAGCTGCTCGGCCGGGACCGGCTTCTCGCCGCGCGCCCGCAGCGACTCGGCGGTCTCGTAGCCGCGCCCGCCGCGGATCTGGATCATCGCGTCGATGACCTGCCAGCCCAGCTCGGAGCCGTAGAGCTTGGCCAGGGCGGCCTCGATGCGGATGTCGTTGCGCTTGTCGTCGGCCAGGCGGCTGGAGACGTCGACGAGCGCCTCGATCCCGAACGCCGAGCCGGCGATGAACGCCAGCATCTGCGCGACCGGGTCGTGCTTGCCGATCGGCTGGCCCCACTGGCGGCGCTCGGCGGCGAACTCGCGCGCGATCTTCAGCGCGTACTTCGTCATCGACGCGCAGATCGCGGGCAGCGACAGGCGCCCCGTGTTCAGCGTGGTCAGGGCGATGCGCAGGCCCTGGCCCTCCTTGCCGACGAGGTTCTCGGCGGGCACGAACACGTCCTCGAACGTCGTCAGCGAGTTCTCGATGCCGCGCAGGCCCATGAACTGGTTGCGCGTCTTGACGCTGATGCCCTCGCTGTCGTAGGGGACGATGAACGCCGAGATGCCGCCCCGGTGGCCCTCGCTCTTGGGCACGACGGCCATCACGATCACGACGTCGGCGATCGCGCCGTTCGTCGCCCACAGCTTCGTCCCGTTCAGGCGGTAGCCGCTGCCGTCCTCGGTCGGGACCGCGCTCGTCGTCATGCGCGCCGGGTCGGAGCCGACGTCGGGCTCGGTCAGCAGGAACGCGGACACGTGCGTGCGCGCGACCTTCGGCAGCCACTCGCGCTTCTGCTCCTCGGAGCCGAACATGCGCAGCGGCTCGGGCAGCCCGATCGACTGGTGGGCCGACAGCAGCGTCGACAGCGAGCTGTGCCAGGTGCCCGCCAGCGCGAGCGCCTTGTTGTAGTAGACCTGGCTGAGGCCCAGGCCGCCGTACTCCTCGGGGATCTTCATCCCCAGCGCGCCGAGCTCCTTGAGGCCGTCGATCACCTCGTCGGGGATCTTGGCGTCGCGCTCGATCTGGAAGGGGTCGACCTTCTCGGTCAGGAAGCTGCGCAGCTGCGCCAGGAACGCCTCGCCCTTGGCGGTCGTCTCGGGCGCCTCGGGGGGCTGCGGGTGGATGAGGTCGGGGCGGAACGACCCGAGGAACAGCTCCTTGCCGAAGCTGGGCTGCGTCCACTCGGTCTCGCGACTCGCCTCCGCGACCTGCTTGGACTCTTCGTAGGTGGGGTTCGCGGCCATGGCGTAGGTCTACCCGATTGGCGAGTCAACCAGTGTGCGAACCGTCGGCGGATGGCCGTACCGTTGACGCATGCAGCGCGATTCCTCGCTGCGCGACGGGATGCGCGCCGCCCTTCCGCTGACCCTGCCGGTCCTGGCCTTCGGGATCTCCTTCGGCGTGGTCGCGCAGCCGATCATCGGCGGGCTCGCCGCCTCGGTGATGTCGGCGATCGTCATCGCCGGCGCCGCGCAGGTGGCGGCCGTGACCGTCATCGACGCCGGCGGCGGGGTCGCGGCCGCCGTCGCGGCCGGGCTGCTGATGAACGCCCGCTTCCTGCCGATGAGCTTCGCGGTGACGCCGTCGCTGCGCGGCCGCCGCTCGCGCCAGGCGCTCGAGGCGCAGACGATCGTCGACGCGTCGTTCGTGCTGGCCGGGCGCGGCGACGGCACGTTCAGCCGCGGCATGCTGATCGGCTCGTGGACGCCGCAGACCGTCGCGTGGGTCGGCGGCACGGTCATCGGCGTGCTGCTGGGCGAGCTGATCCCCGATCCGCAGACGCTGGGCCTCGACGCGCTGTTCCCCGCGTTCTTCCTGACGCTGCTGGTCGGCGACGTGCGCTCGTCGGGCACCCGGCGCACGTACGCGGTGATCGGGCTGGCGGCGGCGATCACGGTGGCGCTCCTGCCGGTCGCGCCCGCCGGCCTGCCGGTGATCGTGGCCGCCGCCGCGGCCCTGCTGGGGCTGCGCCGGTGACCGCGGTCTGGGCCACGATCGGGCTGCTCTGCGTCGGCACGATCGCGATCAAGGCGGCGGGGCCGCTCGTGCTCGGCGACCGCGAGCCGGGCGGGCGGGCACTGTCCGTCATCGCGCTGCTGTCGCCGGCGGTGCTGGCGGCGCTGATCGTCTACCAGACGTTCGCCGGCCACCCGTCGGGCCTCACGGTCGACGCCCGCGTGGCCGGGCTGGCCGCCGCCGGGGCGGGCCTCGCGGCGCGGCTGCCGATGCTCGCGGTGATGGTGCTCGCCGCCGCGGTCACCGCGGCCGTGCGCGCGCTCGGCTGACGCGTTCGCGCAAGTTCCGCTCGCCGCCGGCGTTCTCGGCGACATGCCCCGCCACGTCGCCCTCCTCCTCGCCGGCGCCGCCGCGCTCGCGCTGCCCGCGTCCGCCGGCGCCGAGCCGGCCTCGCTGCCGCCCGACGAGCGCGCGCTGAGCGCCGAGCCGGGCGCGTGCGCCACCGCCGCCTACCGGGCGCCGATGGCCGGCTTCCTGAGCCTGCGCCTCGACGGCGGGGCGGGCGACTGGGACCTGGCGCTGCGCGACGCGGCGACGGACCTGCCGCTGCGGACCTCGCGCTCGTTCGGCGCGCGCGAGCTGATCCAGGGCTTCGTGACCTCCGGGCAGGAGGTGGTGGCAGAGGCGTGCCGGCGCGCGGGAGCGCCGGCCGCCGCCACCGTCTCGTTCGAGCTGTTCGACGTGGCGCCGCCCGCGACGCAGACCGCCTCGCTGGTGCGCGTGCCCGCCGACCGGGCGCTGCTCGAGCGCCTCGAGCGGCTCGGGCTCGACGTCACCCACCACGTCCGCGGCGGCAAGGCCGACGTCGTCGTGGCCGGCGCCCCGCAGCTTCGGCTGCTGCGCCGGCTGGGGCTGGCGCCGGTGACGCGGATCGCCGACCTCGGCGAGCACTACGCGCAGGCGCGCCGGGCCGACGCCGCCCGCGCGGGGCTGCGCTCCTCTCTGCCGTCCGGGCGCACGAGCTATCGCGACCTCGACGACATCCAGACCGAGCTCAAGCAGCTCGTCGCCGACCACCCCGGCCGCGTGCGGCCGGTGACGATCGGGACGACGTTCCAGGGCCGCGCGATCGAGGGCGTCGAGATCGCCGACGGCGTGCAGGGCGCCGACGGCCGCCCGACGTTCTTCCTCATGGGGGTCCACCACGCGCGCGAGTGGCCGTCCGCGGAGTCCACGATGGAGCTCGCCCACCTGCTGGCCGCCGGCGAGGGGGAGCGTGTCGCGTCGATCCTGCAGCGCGTGCGCGTCGTCGTGGTGCCCGTGGTCAACGTCGACGGCTACGTCGCCTCGCGCGAGGCGGCGGCGATCGACCCCGCGGACGCGATCCGCGACGCCAACGGCGGCGAGGAGCCCGACCCGCTGGGCACCGGGCTGCCGCTGTCGACGGTCGAGTCGATCGTGCCGCCGGGCGGCATCCTCACCTACCGCCGCAAGAACTGCTCGGGCGCGATCCCCGATCCGGCCGTCCCCTGCCAGCTCCAGTGGGGCGTCGACAACAACCGCAACTACGGGAACCTGTGGGGCGGCCCCGGCGCGAGCCCGGACCCGACGTCGCAGAGCCACCACGGCCCCGGGCCGCGGTCGGAGCCCGAGACGCAGGCGGTGTGGGACTACGCGCGCACGCACCAGGTGACGATGCTCGTCTCGATGCACAACGTCGCCGGGCTCGTGCTGCGCCCGCCCGGGCTGGCGTCCAGCGGGACGGCGCCCGACGAGGAGCGCATGAAGGCGATCGGCGACGCGATGGGCCAGGCCACCGGCTACACGTCGCAGTACTCGTTCCAGCTCTACGACACGGCCGGGACGACCGAGGACGACACGTACGCGGCGACCGGCGGCTACGGCTACACGATCGAGATGGGGCCGGTCGACGGCGCGTTCCACATGCCCTACGAGACCGGCGTGGTGCACGAGTGGGACGGCACGGCCGCCGGCAACGGGCTGGGGCTGCGCGAGGCGCTGCTGCTCGCCGCCGAGGCCGCGGCCGAGCCCGCCGACCACGCGGTGCTGACCGGCACCGCGCCGGCGGGCCGGGTGCTGCGCCTGCACAAGGCGTTCGTCACCGAGACGAGCCCGTCGTGCGCGCTGGGCGTCGACCCGCTGGTGTCGCTCGGCGACCCGATCTGCCTCGGCGGCGAGCGCCCGGCGATGCAGCTCCAGGACGAGATCGACACGACGACGACGGTCCCGGCGAGCGGCACGTTCGCGTGGCACGTGAACCCGTCGACGCGGCCGTTCGCGGACGGGACCGAGGCCTACGCGCTCACGTGCGAGACGGCCGGCGGCGACGTGCTCGAGGAGCGCGAGATCGTGGTCGGGCGGGGGGAGACGCTCGCCCTCGCCCTGTCCTGCGCGACGTAGGATCGGGGCGGTCCCGGCGCGGGCGGGCAGCACGCCGGGACGAAAGGAATTAGACTCAGTCTCATGATTGAGCCGTTCACGCTCCCGTTCGTCCAGCGCGGGCTGATCGAGGTGCTGCTGCTGGCCGTCGCCAGCGGGCTCCTCGGCACCTGGATCGTGCTGCGCGGGCTGGCCTTCCACGCCCACGCGGTCGGCACGGCGACGTTCCCCGGGCTGGTGCTCGCGGACGGCCTCGGCTTCGCGGCGCCGCTCGGCGCGCTCGGCGCCGCCCTTCTGTTCACCGCCGGCGTCGCGATCGCGGTGCGCCACGGCACCGACGAGCACGGCCCGGCGATCGCGCTGGTGCTCGTCGCCTGCCTGGCCGGGGGCGTGATCCTCGCCTCCGACGTGTTCGGCTCGGCCGCCAACGTCGACTCGCTCCTGTTCGGCTCCCTGCTGCTCGTCGACACCACCGACATCGTCTTCGCCGCCGTGGCGGCCGCCCTCGCCGCGCTGGCCACCCTCGTGCTCGGCTCCCGCTGGCTGGCCTCCGGCTTCGACCCCGCGAGCGCCGGCGCGCTAGGCCTGCGCTCGCGGGTGCCCGACGCGGTGCTGCTCGTGCTCGTCGCCGTCACCGCCGTCGCGGCGCTCTCGGCGGTCGGCGCGCTGCTGGCCGCCGCACTGCTCGTCGTCCCGGCGGTCACGACCCGCCTGCTCGTCGACCGGCTCGCGGTCTGGCAGCTCTCGACGGTCGTGCTCGCCGCGGTCGAGGGCACCGTCGGGCTGTGGCTCTCCTACCGCACGGACGCCCCGCCCGGGGCCACGATCGCCGCGGTCACCGGCGTCGGCTTCCTCCTCGCCGCCGCCGTGCGCGTGCTCCGCGCCCGGCGGGCCGCCGCGCTGGCCGCGGCGGCCGCGATGCTCGCCGTCGCCGGCTGCGGCTCGAGCGGCGGCGGCTCCGGCGGCGGCGACCGCATCGACGTCGTCGCCAGCACGCCGGTGGTGGCCGACCTCGCGCGCCAGGTCGGCGGCGACCGCGTGAACGTCACCCAGCTCCTGCAGCCCAACAGCGACCCGCACGACTACGAGCCGCGGCCCAGCGACGTGAAGGCGGTCGCGAGCGCGCAGATCGTCCTCGAGAGCGGCCTGGGCCTCGACCACTGGGTCGAGGACGTCGTCGAGCAGTCCGGCGCCGACCCCACCGTCGTCGACCTGTCCCAGGCGCTGCCCGTCCGCCTCGGCGCCGACGGCCACGTCGACGAGGACGAGCACGCGGGCGAGGAGCACGCCGGCGACGAGGAGGAGCACGCCGAGGACGAGCACGGCGAGGACGAGGACGGGCACGACCACGGCGACCACGACCCGCACTGGTGGCACGACCCCCACAACGCGATCGCCGCCACGCGCGAGATCGCGGCCGTCCTCGCCCGCGCCGACCCCGACGCCCGCGCGACGTTCGACCGCAACGCCGAGGACTACGTCGAGCGGCTCGAGGCGCTCGAGACCGGCACCCGCGCGTGCGTCGAGCGCCTCCCCGTCGCCGACCGCAAGCTCGTGACCGATCACGACGCGCTCGGCTACTTCGCGCGCCGCTACGGCATCGCGGTCACCGGCGCCGTCATCCCCTCGCAGTCCACCCAGGCCCAGCCGTCGGCCGGCGAGGTCGCCGACCTCGTGCGCACGATCCGCGACGAGGGCGTGCGCGCGGTGTTCCCCGAGAGCTCGGTCAACGAGAAGCTGGCCGAGGCCGTCGCCCGCCAGACCGGCGCCGCCGTCGGCGACGCGCTGTACGCCGACACGCTCGGCCCCGAGGGCTCCAAGGGCGCGACCTATCTCGAGTCCGAGGCCCACAACGCCGACGCGATCGTGCGGGGGCTCAGCGGCGGGGCCGAGGGCTGCGACCTCCAGGCCGCGATCGCGCCGTGAGGTCGTACCGTTGAGCGTCGTGGCGATCGAAGCCCAGGCCCCGCCCCCCGCCGGCCAGAGCGCGCCGACGCTCGCGCGCGCCTGCGGCGTCAGCGGCGGCTACGGCGGCGAACCGGCGATCGAGGGCCTCGACTTCGCGCTCCCCGCGGGCGCGCGCGTCGGCCTGCTCGGACCCAACGGCGGCGGCAAGACGACGCTGTTCCGGGCGCTGCTCGGCGAGCTTCCCGCCCTGTCGGGCGAGCTCGAGGTGCACGCGCGCTGCGGCGTCGTCCCCCAGACCGAGCGCTCGCGCCTCGACTACCCCGTCAGCGCCCTCGACGTCGCGCTCATGGGGACGCTCAGCGTCCTGCCGTGGTGGCGGCGGCCGGGCCGCGCCCAGCGCCGCGCCGCCCACGCTGCGCTGGAGCGCGTCGGCCTCGGCCCCCAGGCGCGGCGCACGTTCGGCGAGCTGTCGGGCGGACAGCGCCAGCGGGTGCTGATCGCGCGGGCGCTCGTGCAGGACGCCCGCCTGCTGCTGCTCGACGAGCCGTTCGCCGGCCTCGACGAGCCGAGCAGCGCCCTGCTGGAGGGCCTGCTCGCGGAGCTCGCCGCCGAGGGCCGCGGCCTGCTGATCTCCACCCACGAGGTCGACCAGGCGCGCCGCTGGGACCTCGTGCTGTGCCTCAACCGCGCGCAGGTCGCGTTCGGCGCGCCCGCCGACGTCCTCAGCCGCGAGGTGCTCGAGCGCACCTACGGCGCCCACGTCGTCGAGCTGCCGGGCGGCGGGCGCGGCGTCATGCCCGCCCACCACGGCTGCGACGAGCACGAGCCCGGCCACGAGCACGCCGGCCCCGACCACGTCCACCCGTGATCGACTGGATCGCCGACCCGCTCTCGGACCCCATCCTGCGCCGCGCCGCGCTCGAGATCGTCCTGCTCGGCGTCACCGGCGGGCTGCTGGGCTGCTGGATCGTCTTCTACGAGCTCGCCTACGGCGCCGAGTCGCTCGCGCACGCGCTCTTCCCCGGGCTCGTCGCCGCCGCCCTGCTCGGGCTGCCGCTGCTGCTCGGCGGGGCCGCCGGGATCCTGGCGGCGGCGCTGGCGGTCGCGATCGCCGGGCGGGTGCCGGGCGTCGGCCGCGACAGCGCGGTCGCGGTCGTCGTCACCACGCTGCTGGGGGCGGGCGCGCTGCTGGCGCTCTCGCAGTCCACGCCGCCGGGCCTCGGCGAGCTGCTGTTCGGCGACGTGCTCGGCGTCAGCGACGGCGACCTGGCGCTGGCCGGCGGGCTGGCGCTCGCGGTCGTCGTCGCGCTGCGGCTGCTGCACGGCCGCCTGCTGGCCGTCGGCTTCGACCGCTCCAGCGCCCGGGCGCTCGGCGCGTCGCCGGCGCTCGCCGACGCGGCCCTGGCGATCCTGCTGGCCGCCGCGATCCTCGTCGCCGTCCAGGGCCTGGGGAACCTGCTCGTCGTGTCGATCCTCGTCGGGCCGGCGGCGACCGCGCGCCTGCTCGCCGACCGCATGCCGGCGATGATGGCCGTCGCCGTGGCCGTCGCGGTCGTGGCGGGCCTCGGCGGGCTGCTCGCCAGCTACCACGCCGACACGGCCGCCGGCGCCTCGATCGCGCTGGCCACCGTCGCGCTGTGGGCGCTCGCGTGGCTCGCGCGGGCCCTGCGCGTCCGCCGTCCGGCACTACCCTCGAGTGCGACATGAGCAGCGAGTGGATCGAGCACGCGGAGGCGCGCCTGGCCGAGGCCGGGTACCGGCGCGGCGGCGCCCGCCGGGCCGTGATCGAGCTCCTCGCCGACGGCCACTGCGCGATGACCGCGGCCGAGATCGAGGAGCGCCTGCGCCGGTCCGGCCGCACCGTCGGGCGCGCGTCGGTCTACCGGACGCTGGAGCAGCTCGACGCGCTGCATCTCGTCACGCGCCTGGACGTGGGGCAGGGCATCGCCCGCTACGAGGCCGCGCTGCCGTCGGGCGACCACCACCACCATCTCGTGTGCGACAACTGCGGCAAGGTCGAGCCGTTCGAGGACCCCGAGCTGGAGCGCACGATCGAGCGGATCGCCCGCCGCGTGCCGCGGTTCCGCGTCGGCGAGCACGACGTCGTGCTCCACGGCGAGTGCGCGCGCTGCGCGGGCTGACGGCGCGCCCGCTGGCGATGGGCGCACCCGCCTCGGTGGCGCGGCGCGCGCCGTAAGCTGGCGGCGTGCAGGTGACGACGCACCGCGAGCTGCCCGAGGAGACCCTCGACGCGCTGGTCGAGGTCCTCGACGAGATCCGCACCCATCCCGCGCGCTCGCGCGCGGAGATCGTGCAGGCCCGGGGCCTGAGCCGGGCCGTCGTCGCCCAGCGCGTCCAGGAGCTGCTCGATCGCGGGCTCATCGAGCTCGGCGCCGCCGGCAGGTCGACCGGGGGCCGGGCGCCGCGCCTGCTGCGGTTCCGGCGCGACGCCGGTCATCTGCTTGTGGCGGATCTGGGGGCGACGAGCATCGACGTCGCGGTCGCCGACCTCGGCGGGCGCATCCTCGCGCATCACGAGGAGCCCGCCGACATCGCCGACGGTCCGCAGGCGGTGCTCGGGCGGGTGGCCGAGCTGTTCCACGAGGTGCTCGCCGCCACGCCGGGCCTGACCTCCGACCTGTGGGGCATCGGCGTCGGCGTCCCGGGACCCGTCGAGTTCGAGACGCGGCAGACGGTCGCGCCGCCGATCATGCCGGGCTGGGACGGCTTCCCGGTCGGGGACTACTTCGCCGAGCGCTTCGACGTCCCGGTGTGGGTCGACAACGACGTCAACGTGATGGCGCTCGGCGAGCTGCGCGCCGGCGTCGCCCGCGGGCATCGGACCGTGGTGTTCGTGAAGATCGGGACGGGCATCGGCGCCGGGCTCGTCGTCGAAGGGGCCCTCCACCGGGGCGCCCAGGGCTCGGCCGGCGACGTCGGCCACATCAAGGTCACCGACGATCCGGCGGTCGTGTGTCGCTGCGGCAAGCGCGGGTGCCTGGAGGCGCTGGCCGGGGGCGACGCGATCGCCCGCGACGGCCGGCTGGCCGCCGAGGCCGGTCGCAGCCCGCTGCTGGCCGAGCTGCTCGACAGCGAAGGCGTCATCACCGCGGCCGGCGTGGCCTGGGCGGCGGGCCGCGGCGATCCGGCGAGCGCCGAGCTCATCCGTCGCGCCGGCGCCCTCGTGGGCGAGATGCTCTCCACGACCGTCCACGTCCTCAACCCGTCGCTGGTCGTCATCGGCGGCGGCATGTCGGCGGCCGGCGACGACCTGCTCGCGGCGATCCGCGAGGTCGTCTACGGCCGGTCGCTGCCGCTCGCGACCCGGGACCTGACCATCCAGCGATCGGCCCTCGGGCATCGCGCCGGCGTGGTCGGCGCGGCGACGATGGTCATCGACGGACTGTTCTCACGCGACCGCATCGGCCGCTGGATCGCGCGCGGCGCGCCGGACGCGACGACGTGATCTGCCGTTGAGATGCAGACTTTTGCATCTCAACAGCAAAAGGTGTACGGTCCGGGCCCGTTGCAGAGCAACTAGCGCTCGTTCCCACCTATCGGAGGACAGGACATGGGTCAGTGGAGGAAGGCGGCAGGCGCCGTTGTCGTCGCCATGGCGTTGGCGGTCGCCGGATGCGGCAGCGACGACGACGAGAGCACCTCGGCATCCACGGCCGGTGGCGCCACCCAGGCGACGTCGGACGTGGCGCAGAAGGCACAGGAGAGCCTGGCGAAGCTCAGCACCGAGGTCCTCAGCAAGGGGCCCAACGGCGAGTCGCCCGCGCCAGCGGCCGACGTCGAGCTGACGCCCGAGGAGATCGAGAAGGTCAAGGGCATGGGCGCCACCGCGGCGATCGTCATGCACTATGGCGGCAACGACTGGTCGACCGCGCAGGTCGACGGCCTCAAGCAGCAGTTCGCCGATCTGGGGATCGAGGTCATCGCCACGACCGACGCGAACTTCAAGCCCGAGAAGCAGGTCTCCGACATCGAGACGGTCCTCGCGCGCAAGCCCGACATCATCGTCTCCATCCCCACCGACCCGGTCGCCACGGCCGACGCGTACCGCAAGGCGGCGGCCGCCGGGGTGAAGCTCGTGTTCATGGACAACGTCCCGCAGGACTTCGTCGCCGGCGAGGACTACGTGAGCGTCGTGTCGGCCGACAACTACGGCAACGGCGTCGCGTCGGCGGACCTGATGGCCGAGGCGCTGGACGGCGAGGGCAAGATCGGCGTGATCTTCCACGCCGCGGACTTCTTCGTCACCCAGCAGCGCTACGACGCCTTCAAGACCACGATCGCCGAGAACTACCCCGGCATCGAGATCGTCGACGAGAAGGGCATCGCCGGTCCGGACTTCGCCGGTGACGCCGAGAAGGCGGCGTCCGCGATGCTCACGCAGAACCCGGACCTCGACGGCATCTGGGCCGTCTGGGACGTGCCCGCCGAGGGCGTGCTGGCCGCCGCGCGGGCGAACGGTCGCAACGACCTGACGATCACGACGATCGACCTCGGCCAGAACGTCGCCATCGACATGGCCCAGGGTGGTCCGATCAAGGGCCTCGGCGCCCAGCGTCCGTTCGACCAGGGCGCGACGGAGGCCAAGCTGGCGGCGTACGCGCTGCTCGGCAAGGAGGCCCCCGCGTACGTCGCCGTCAACGCGCTGCCGGTGACGCCGGAGAACCTGATGGAAGCGTGGGAGACCGTGTACCACGCACCGGCGCCCGACAAGGTTCAGGACGCCGCCAACTAGCCGGACCGAAGGCCGTCGCCTCGCACCTCTCCCGCGGGGCGGCGGCCTTCCCATCTCACTGGAGGACACGCTGTGCAACCGAGGACCGTCAACGTCGGAGTGATCGGCGCCGGATTCATGGGCAAGGCGCACTCGCTGGCCTACGCCGCCATGCCGATGTTCTTCTGGCCCGCCCCCGCCGTCCCGCGCCGGGCGATCATCGCCGAGGTGACCGACGACCTGGCCGCCGAGGCGGCCGCCCGCTTCGGGTACGAGCGCTCGACCGGCGACTGGCGTCGGGTCGTCGAGGACCCCGATGTCGACCTGGTCGACATCGCGGTGCCCAACGACGCCCACCCCGAGATCGCGATCGCGGCGGTCGAGGCCGGCAAGCACGTGATCTGCGAGAAGCCGCTCGCGCGCACCGGCGCCGAGGCGCGCCGCATGCGCGACGCGGCGGTCGCGGCGGGCGTGGTGCACATGGTCGCGTTCAACTACCGGCGCACCCCGGCGGTCGCCCTCGCCAAGAAGCTCATCGAGGACGGCACGATCGGGACGGTCCGCAACTTCCGCGGCACCTACCTGCAGGACTGGTCGCTCGACCCCGACCTGCCGCTGTCGTGGCGCTTCTCGCGCGACGTGGCCGGCTCCGGCGCGCTCGGCGACATCGCCACGCACGTCCTCGACTTCGCCCGCTACCTGGTCGGCGAGGTGTCCGAGGTCAACGCGATGTGGCAGCGCTACATCCACGACCGGCCGATCCCGCAGGGCGGGGCCGACCAGCTCGCGGGCGCCGCGAAGCTCTCCGACGCGCCCCGCGGCCCGGTCGACGTCGACGACGAGGTCATGACCCTGCTGCGGTTCGCCGACGGCGCCGTCGGCTCGATCGAGGCGACGCGCCATGCCCACGGGCGCAAGAACTTCCTCACGTTCGAGATCCACGGCGACCGCGGGACGCTCGCGTTCGACTACGAGCGGCGCGACGAGCTGCGGCTCTACAGCGCCGACGACGGCGCCGATCGCCAGGGCTTCCGCACGATGCTGACCGGCCCCGCGCACCCGTACGGGGAGGCGCTCTGGCCGATCCCCGGGCTCGGCATCGGCTACGGCGAGACGAAGATCATCGAGTGCTACGAGCTGATGCGGGCGATCGCCGACGGCGTCCCGGCCGACCCGTCCTTCGAGGACGGCTACGCGATCAGCGCCATCGCCGACGCGATCGCGCACTCGGCCGAGACGGGTGGCGGCTGGACCGCGGTGGAGCTCGACGCGGCCGCGCGCGCATGAGCGATCAGGTCGTGCTGCGCATGCGCGGCGTGCGCAAGGCGTTCAACGGCGTGTCCGTGCTCAAGGGGGTGGACTTCGAGCTCCGCGCCGGCGAGGTGCACGCCCTGCTCGGCGGAAACGGCGCCGGCAAGTCGACGCTGATGAAGATCCTCGAGGGCGTGTACCCGCTCGACGAGGGCAGCATCGAGATCGACGGCCGACCGGTCACGCTCACGAGCCCGGTGGATGCGCGCCGCCACGGCGTCGCGATGATCTTCCAGGAGTTCAGCCTCATCCCGACGCTGACCGTCGCCCAGAACATCTTCCTGACGCGCGAGCGGCGCAGCGGGGGGCTGCTCGACGACGCGGCCGACGTGAAGCGAGCGCGAGAGCTGCTCGCCGACATGGGCGTCGACATCGACCCGACCCGACGGCTCGGGCGGCTCTCCACCGCCGGCTGGCAGCTCGTCGAGATCGCGAAGGCGCTGTCGCAGGACGCGCGCGTCCTGATCATGGACGAGCCGACCGCGTCGCTCGCCCAGAGCGAGGTGGACGCGCTCTTCCGGATCATCGAGCGCCTGAAGTCCCAGGGGATGACGATCGTCTACATCACCCATCGCCTGGAGGAGGTGATGCGCGTGGCCGACCGCGTGACGGTGCTGCGGGACGGCGAGCTGGTGGGCACCCGACCCACCGACGAGGTCGACATCGAGGCGCTCATCGAGCTGATCGTGGGACGCGCCATCGAGCGGGCCGCCCACCAGCCCGGCCGCGACATCGACCGGTCGGGGACGCCGCTGCTGTCGGTCCGCGGGCTGTCGTCGGGCGATCGCGTCCGCGACGTGAGCTTCGACCTGCACGCCGGCGAGGTGCTCGGGCTGGCCGGGCTCATGGGCAGCGGCCGCAGCGAGCTGGTGCGGGCGCTGTTCGGCATCGACCGCGCGACCGGCGGCACGGTCGCGGTGCGCGGCGAGACGGTCGTCATCCGGCGGCCGTCCGATGCGGTTCGCCACGGGATGGCGCTCGTCCCCGAGGACCGCCGGACCCAGGGGCTCGTGCTGGCCCACTCGGTCCGCGACAACCTCACCCTGACGCTCCTGCGCCGGCTGACCCGTCACGCGCTCATCGACGAGCGCGCCGCCACGCGAGCGGCCGAGCACGAGGTGCGGCGGCTGGGCATCAAGGCCGCGTCGCTGCGGACCCCGGTCCGCCGGCTGTCCGGCGGCAACCAGCAGAAGGTCGTGCTGTCGAAGTGGCTGGCGACCGAGCCGGACATCCTGTTCCTCGACGAGCCCACGGTCGGCGTCGACATCGCCACCAAGACCGAGATCGCCGAGCTCATCCGCGAGCTGGCGGAGGCCGGCAAGGGCGTCGTCGTGATCTCGTCGGAGCTCGCGGAGCTGCTGGCGATGGCCGACCGCGTCCTGATCCTGCGAGACGGAGCCGTCGAGCGCTCCGTCGATCGCGGGGAGCTGACGGACGAGCCCGAGCTGCACCGCCTCGTGCAGGAGCCGGTGGCATGACCGCGCTCGGATCGCTCGTCCCGCGCCGGCCGACCGGCGCCGGCTTCGACTGGCGCCAGTACATCCTCTACATCGGCTTCGTCCTGGTCTTCGTGGTGTTCGCCATCACGCTCGGCGACGACGGGTTCACCAGCTCGAACAACCTCCTCAACATCGTCCGGCAGACCGCGACGATCTCGGTGATGGCGGTCGCGGTGACGTTCGTCATCGGCGCCGCCCAGATCGATCTGTCGGTCGGCGCGGTCGCCGGTCTGTCGTCGGTCATCGCGGCGATGGCCATCGACGCGACCGGGCTGGTCGGCGGCGTCGCCGCCGCGCTCGCGGTCGGCGTGCTCGTCGGGTGCATCAACGGGGCGCTCGTCACCTTCGTCGGGATCCCGTCCTTCCTCGTGACCCTCGGCATGCTCGGCATCGCGCACGGCACGGCCATGTGGATCACGGACTCGGCGCCGCAGCCGATCGTCAACCGCACGTTCAACGACGTGTTCGGGGGCGCCGACGCCGGTCCGATCCCGTCGCTGGTCCTGTGGACGCTGGCGGCCGTCGTGATCGGGCACATCGTGCTGCGTCGCACCGCCTTCGGACGCGGCGTGCTCGCCACCGGCGGCAACGAGGAGGCGGCGCGCTTCTCCGGGGTCCCGACCCAGCGCATCACATTCCTCGTCATGGTGATCTCGGCCGTCGCGGCCGCGATCGCCGGGATGCTCTACGCCGGGCGCCTGCAGTCGGGACGATTCCAATGGGGCGAGGGCGACGAGCTCTCGGTCATCGCGGCGGTCATCCTCGGCGGCACCAGCCTGTTCGGCGGACGCGCATCCGTCGTGGGCGCGCTGCTCGGATCGCTGATGATCGGCCTGATCAACAACGGGCTGATCCTCATGGGGCTGGAGTTCAGCCAGCAGCAGATCGTCCGCGGCGTCATCATCATCCTCGCCGTCGCCCTCGCCACCCGTGACTGACGTGGAGCGCAGGGAACCGATCCGCGTCGGCGTGGCGGGCACCGGCTTCGCGGCCTCCGCCCACCTCGACGCGCTGCGCCGACTCCCGGGCGTGGAGGTCGTGGCGATCGCCGGGACCGACCTCGAGCGCACGCGCCGGGTGGCCGACAGCGAGGGGGTGCCGCACGCGTACGCCGGGCACGCCGCGCTTCTCGACCACCCGGAGCTGGACGCCGTGCACGTCTGCACGGTGAACCGGCTCCATCACGAGGTGAGCCTGGCGGCGCTGGAGCGCGGCCTCAACGTGCTGTCCGAGAAGCCGCTGGCGCTCGACCGCGACCAGGGCGCCGAGCTCGTCGCGGCGGCGTCCCGCAGCGGGGCGGTTGCGGCGGTGTGCTTCAACTACCGCCACTATCCGATGGTCGCGGAGCTCCGCAGTCGCCTGGCCGACGGCGCATACGGGCGGCCGCACTTCGTGCACGGCTCGTACCTGCAGGACTGGCTGCTCGCGGCGAGCGACTGGAACTGGCGGCTGGACCCGGCCGAGGGCGGGGCCTCCCGCGCCGTGGCCGACATCGGGTCGCACTGGATGGACCTCGTCCAGCACGTCACCGACGATCGGATCATCGAGGTATTCGCCGACCTGCGGACGCTGCACCCGACGCGGCACCGCCCGAGCCGTGGCGCGCAGACGTTCGAGCGCGACGGCGGCGGCGACGGGACCGCGACCGCCGTCGCTACGGAGGACTACGGGAGCGTCCTGCTGCGGTTCGCCAGCGGCGCGCGCGGCGCCTTCCAGGTCTCGCAGACCAGCGCCGGGCGCAAGAACGCCCTGTCGGTCAACATCGACGCCGAGCACGCGGCGCTGTCCTGGAGCCAGGAGATGCCCGACCGGGCCTGGATCGGGCGGCGCGGCGAGGGGAACATCGACCTCGTTCGCGATCCCGGAGCGATGACCGCGGCGGCCGCACGTCACACCGTGCTGCCCGCCGGCCACCCGGAGGGGTGGCTGGACGCGCTGCGGGCGCTCATGGCGGACTTCTACGGCGCCGTGCGCGCCGGGAGCGTCGCCGGCCGCGACCTGGCGACGTTCGAGCAGGGCCACCAGCTCGTGTGCGTGGTCGACGCGATCGTCGAGAGCAACCGCGAGCAGCGCTGGGTCCGGGTGCCGGCCGGCCTGGAGATCCCGGCCTGAGATCGACCAAGGAGAAGACGGAGATGCGATTCGGCTACCACGCCAACGCCTGGGGAGGCGTCGTCGGACACCCCGTCGGCGTGACCTCGATCAAGGACCTGTTCTACCTGACGCCCGGCGACACGATCGACACGATCGGTCGGGTCGCCGCCGCGGGCTGGTCGGGCATCGAGCTGTTCGACGGCAACCTGGCGGAGTTCGCCGACCGGCCCGAGGAGCTCACCGGCGCGCTCGAGCGCCACGGCGTCGAGCTCGTCGGCGTGTACAGCGGGGCGAACCTGATCTTCGCCGACGTGCTCGAGGAGGAGCTCTGGCGCGTCGACCGCGCATGCGAGCTGGGGCGGCGCTTCGGCGCCTCGCAGTTCGTCATCGGCGGCGGCGCGCAGCGGACGCGTCCGGCCGACGACGCCGACTACGCGGCGCTCGCCTCGGCGCTCGACACGGTCGCCGGCATCGCCGAGCGCCACGGCCTCACCCCGACGTTCCATCCGCACCTGTCCACGATCGTCGAGGGCCCGGAGCAGGTCGACGCGGTCTTCTCCCGCTCCCGCATCGGCTTCTGCCCCGACCTCGCGCACCTGCACGCCGGCGGCTGCGACGTCGTGGACCTCGTGCGCCGCTACGCGGACCGCATCCCGTACATCCACTTCAAGGACGTCGACGCCGCCGGCGGGTTCGTGCCGCTCGGGCGGGGTGTCATCGACCTCGCCGGGGTGGCGCAGGCGCTGCGCGACGCGGGCTACGACGGCTGGGTGCTCGTCGAGCTCGACGGCTACGACGGCGACCCGGATGCCGCCGCGCGTGACAACCTGTCGGTGCTGCGGGAGCTGCTCGGCGAGCCCGCATCGACGACATGAGCCGTCCGATCACGCTCTTCACGGGCCAGTGGGCCGACCTGCCGCTCGAGGATCTCGCCGCGCGCTGCGCGGACTGGGGCTTCGACGGGCTCGAGCTCGCCTGCTGGGGGGACCATCTCGACGTGGCCCGCGCGCTGGCCGAGCCGGACTACGTCGCCGGCCGGCGGGCGCTGCTGGAGCGCCACGGCCTGCGCTGCTGGGCGATCGGCAACCACCTCGTGGGTCAGGCGGTCTGCGACCGCATCGACGATCGCCATCGGCAGACGCTCCCGCCCGAGGTCTGGGGCGACGGCGACCCGGACGGCGTCCGGCGGCGGGCGGCCGAGCGCATGGCCGACACCGCTCGGGTCGCGGCCGCGCTGGGCGTGACGGTCGTGACCGGCTTCACCGGCTCGTCGATCTGGCCACTCCTCTACTCCTTCCCGCCCAACGACTGGGACGCCGTCGAGCGCGGATACGAGGAGTTCGCCGAGCGCTGGAGCCCGATCCTCGACGTCTTCGCCGCCGAGGGGGTGCGCTTCGCGCTCGAGGTGCATCCGACGGAGATCGCCTACGACTTCGTCACGACCGAGCGCGCGATCGCTGCGCTCGACGGCCACCCGAGCTTCGGCATCAACCTCGACCCCAGCCACTTCGTCCCGCAGTTCCTCGATCCGGCCGCGTTCGCCGAGACGTTCGCCGACCGGATCTTCCACGTGCACGCCAAGGACTCGCGCCGCCGCCTCGACGGGCGCCGTTCGATCCTCGGGTCGCACCTGGACTTCGGCGACCCCCGGCGCGGGTGGGACTTCGTGTCGCCCGGGCGCGGCGACGTCGACTTCGACGCGCTGGTCCGCGCGCTGCACCGCATCGGCTACGGCGGGCCGCTCTCGGTCGAGTGGGAGGACTCGGGGATGGACCGCGAGTGGGGCGCCCGCGAGGCGCTCGCCTTCCTGCGCCGCACGGACTTCCCGCCGCCCTCCGGGCAGGCGTTCGACGCCGCGTTCCGCGCCGAGTCCTGAGCCCCTAGAACGGCCGCCGCGCCAGCCCCATCAGCGCCTGCGCCGTCACCCACACGGGCGTCTGGGCGCTCGACCGCGAGTAGCGGAACGAGCCGTCGGACGCCTGCAGCGAGCGCAGGAACACGAGCGGGTTGCGGGAGCCGCGGCGGCGCACGCGGCGCGGGTCGCGGCCGACGGCGGCGAAGGCCTGGATCGCCCACGCGGTCGACATCGCGTTCGAGGCGCCGGTCGGCGTCAGCGGGAACCCGCCGTCGGCGCGCTGGCGGGCCAGCAGCCAGCGCAGCGCGCGCCGCACCGGCGCGGCGTCGCGGCCGAGCCCGGCCCGCCGGAACGCCTGGATCGCGGCGGCCGTCTCGTCGATGCCGCTCGGGCCGCCGCGCCCGGCCGCGCCGAACCCGCCGTCGTCGTTCTGCTGGCCGGCGAGCCACTCGGTCGCGCGGCGCACCGCGTCGTCGCTCGGCGCGCGCCCCGCGGCGCGCAGCGCGAAGATGCCGAACGCGGTCGTCGTCACCCGGCCGTCGAAGGAGCCGTTCTCGAGCTGCAGCTCCAGCAGGCGCGGCAGCAGCGTGCTCGCCCCGCCGCTGGCCCGCAGCGCCATGATCGCGCGCGCGGTCGTCGAGGCGTCGTCGAGCTCGGCGCTCGCGGTCCGCGCGACGGCCTCGGCGAGCGTGTCGCCGCCGAGCTGATGCACGCGCGCCGGATTGCGGCCGGCCGCGCGCAGCCCCATCGCCGCCCAGTGCGTGGCGATCGCGGTCGTCTGCGACCGCGGCGCGAACCCGTAGCCACCGTCGCCGTTCTGCGCGCGCTCGAGGTAGGCGACCGCGCGCTGCGTCGGGGTCGCGGCGGTCCCGGCCGCCGCGGGCCCCAGCAGGAGCCCGGCGGCGGTCAGGACCAGCGCGACGAGGCGCCTAGCGGACACGGAACCGCACGCGCTCGGCCGCGCTGCGGTTGCCGAGCGCGTCCGTGGCGCGCACCTGCAGGTCGTAGCGGCCGCGCTTCAGCCGCGCCGGCAGCAGGTAGCGCCAGTCCGCGCCGGCCCCCGCCTGGAACCAGGGCGCGTCGCGCCGGCAGCCGCGCTTCACGAAGCGCTCCGCGCCGCCGTCGAACGCCCAGCAGCGCGCGCCGGCCGACCGGCGCAGCCGCAGCTCCACGGACGCGACGGTCCCCGCGCCGGTGACGCGGCCGCGCAGCTCGCGCGGCGCCCGCGCGGATGGGTACGCCCGGCCGTTGCGCACCGAGGCGACCGACGCGCTGATCGTGGCGTCGCGCGCCGCCGGGCAGCCGCGGCGGTCGCCGTCGTGCACGCAGACCGTCACGGCGTTGGAGCGGATCGCGCCCGGCTTCGTCGCCTTCAGCGTGTACGTGCCGGCGCGGGCGAAGCGCAGCGTCGCGACGCCGCCGGTGTTCGTGGTGGCGTCGCCGACCGTCGCGCCGGACTGCGGGGTCGCGTCGGCGGCGTTGCGCACGATCACGCGCACGCGCTCGCCGGGCTCGGCCTCGGCGGGACCGGCCAGGCTCAGCGCGATCTCGCTGCCGTCGCCGTAGGCGAAGAGGACGTCCTCGCCGTCGGCGACCGGGTCCGAGCAGGCGCCGGTCAGCGCGGGCGCGCCGTTGTCGTACTCGACCAGGTAGCGGTTGGTGGCGGCATCGAACGCGACCGACTCGCCGGCGATCGTGTCGAACGACGGCCCCAGGCCGTCGAACCAGCTCCCGGTCGCCTCCAGGCCCTCGTCGATCGCGGCGGCGATCGCGGTGCCGCGGGCCGGCTGCAGCCGCCCGTTCGCGCCCGGCGCGGCGCACTCGTGCATCTCGGTGGAGCCCGTGAAGTGGAACGGGCGGACGTCGGTCGTGACCCGGCCTTCGTAGAGGGTCTTCGTCGGTCCCTCCACGCGGAGGTTCACGGTGACCGGGTCGGCGGCCGCCGGCGTGGCGGCGACCAGGAGGGCCAGGAGGAGGCCGGCGAGCAGCCGGCCGCAAGCGTGCGTCATGTGCGGTGCACCCCTTTCCGCGAGGGCGTCTGTGGATCCGTCCGGCCGGAGGCAGGTCTCCTGGCTCCCGGGCCCATCCCTCCGCGCCTTCCCAGCGGCTGCCTGCCGCCAGTGGCTGCGCACGTCGCGCGTGCGGGGGACCTCCCCGGTCACAGTGGCGGGACCGCGCCGGACTTGCACCGGCTTCCCCGACCACCGACCGATATGTCGCCGGCAGCATACCCCGCCGCGCCGGTCGGGCGGGCGGCCGCGCAGAGCGCGACCCCGAGACCTCTCAGATCGCCAGCGCGCCGATCACGCCCTGCCACCAGCTTCGCTCGGCGTCGCTCTCGGAGCGCGCGAGCCGCCCGCGCGCGTAGCGCTGCAGGTCGGCGGCCGAGCCGATCGCCAGCGTCGGGCCGGTGATCGCGAAGCGGCCGTCCTCCAGCGCGCACAGCGAGCCGCGCGTGTCGCGGCGGATGCGCATGCGCTCGAGCACCTTCACGCCGAGCACCTCGTCGGGCCGGCCGGGGTCGCCGAGCTCGTCGGTCCACGGCCGGGTCGAGAAGATCGGCTGGCGGCCGTACACCGTCGGGCGCCGGCGCGGGGCCTCCTCGAACGGGCCGTTGCGCCAGCGCTCCAGCAGCGCCGTGAACTCGTGCGCGGCCTCCTGGACGAGGAGCACGTGCAGCCGGTCGCCGGCCTCGATGCGGGTCGAGCCGCGCGGCGGCACCGCCTGGCCGTCGCGGACGATCACGTTCAGCAGCGAGTCACGCGGCAGCCCGAGCTCGCGCACCCGGCGGCCGACGACCGCGTCGGTCGGCTGGACCGGGTACTCGAGCACCTCGGCGCCGAGGCTGCGCACGGCGCCGGTCTCCATCAGCGGCTGCGGCACCGCGGGCTCGTCGGTGGTCACCCCCAGCCACGTCGCCAGCGGCACGAAGCTGATGCCCTGCAGGATCGTCGAGATCACGACCGCGAAGAAGACGACGTTGAAGAGCTGCTCGTCGTGGGGGACGTCGGCGATCACGGGGAACGTGGCCAGCACCACCGGCACCGCGCCGCGCAGGCCGGCGGCGCCGAGCACGAGCTGCTCGCGGATCGAGAAGCCCTGGAACGCCGTCGAGACGAACGTGGCGACCGGTCGCGAGATGAACACGATCACGAGCGCCAGCAGCATGCCCTGCCACCAGAAGTCCAGCAGCGTCGACGGGAACACGATCAGGCCCAGCGACAGGAAGAGCACGATCTGGGCGACCCAGGCCAGGCCCGCGTGGAACGTCGTCACGGTCGCCTTCGCCGGGATCTGGCCGGTGCCGAGCACGAGGCCGGCGACGTAGACGGCCAGGAAGCCGGAGCCGTGCAGCGTGTCGGCGACGCCGTAGGCGAGCGCCGCGGTCGCGATCGAGGCGACCGGGTACAGGCCCGACGTGTCGAACGGCGCGCGCCGGAACGCCCACACGCCGAACCCGCCGATCGCCAGGCCGGCGACGCCGCCGATCGACATCTCCAGCACGAACTCGCCGAGCATGTCGACGGCGCCGTAGCCGGGCTCCTGGATCCAGTGGATGAACCCGATGACGAGCAGCACCGCGACGGGGTCGTTGAACCCGGCCTCGCCCTCGAGCGTGCGGGCGATCCGCCGCCGCAGCGTGGAGCCGCGCAGCAGCGCGAACACCGCGGCACCGTCGGTCGACGACAGGACCGCGCCGATCAGCATGCCCTCGATGAGCGGCAGGTCGAAGATCCACGAGGCGACGACGCCCGTGACCATCGCCGTGATGAGCGTGCCGACCGTGGCCAGCGACAGCGCGGGGCGCAGCACCGGGCGGATCTCGTCGAAACCGGCGGCCAGGCCGCCCTCGAACAGGATCAGCGACAGCGCGATGATGCCGATCGTGCGGGCGAGCTCGTAGTCGTTGAAGTCGATCCAGCCCAGCCCGTCGGTGCCGAGCAGCATGCCCGTGGCGAGGAACAGCACGAGGCCGGGCAGGCGCACGCGGCGGGCGAGCAGGGATGCAGCGAGCCCTGCGGCCAGCAGGGCACCGGCCACCAGGATGAGCTCGCCGTCTGCCACGAGGGCGGGATTCTATGGGTGGGCGCGCTGTCCGAGGGGCTCGCGCTCGGCCTCGCGTCGGGCGCGGCGGCGCGGCCGCTTGATGCGGATCTCCTCCGCCAGGAAGTACGAGCCGATGACGAACGCCATCGCCGCGACCTGCGCGCCGATCGTCTCCCACGTGGGGTACACGCCCAGCCACTGGCCGGCCCAGTAGGGGAGGTCGACGTCCAGCGGCGTGATCGGCACCCAGCCGGTGCCCTGCATCGTGCGGACGGTCTGGCCCACCATCATCACGAGCACCGCGCCGATCATCACGCCGGTGACGATCAGCATCCTCTTGTAGGGCAGCTTGCGCTGAAGCGCGAACGTGAGGAGCGCGACGCCGAGCGTCAGCGCCAGCCCGAGCGCGGTGCCCTCGAGCACCGCCACGGTGCCCGCGCTCAGCTCCAGCGACTGCAGGAACAGGACGGTCTCGAAGCCCTCGCGGTAGACCGAGGTGAGGCCGAGCAGGCACAGGCCCACGGCCTGGGCGCTGAAGAACATGAAGCGGTCGCCCTGCAGGATCCGCTTGCGGCGCTTGTGGAACGAGCTGATCCAGCCGGTCCAGTAGACCTTGTGGAAGAACCAGTTCGTGATGAGCAGCAGGACGCCGATCGCGACGAGCCCGACGATCGCCTCGAGCTTCTCGCCGTACCGGGCCAGCGACCCCAGCAGCGTCTGCGCCGCCACCCAGGTGACGACCGACACGAGCAGGCCGAGGCCCGCGCCGATCAGCACCGGGCGGCGCTCGCGCCGGCGCGCGCCCGCGAAGCTGGCGGTGATCGCGGCGAGGATCAGGACCGCCTCCAGGCCCTCGCGGAACACGATGATCGCCGCGTTCGTGACGACGGTCGCCCGGCTGGTGGCGTCGCCGAGCGTCGCCTGCGCGTCGGCCAGCGCCCCGTCGAGCGCCAGCCGGGTGGGGCGCACGTCGCGCCGCGCGGCGTGGTCGGCGATGAGCTGCGCCAGGCCCTCCTCGCCGCGGGCCCCGAACCAGATCAGGCCCTCGACCTCGTTGGTCAGCGCCGGGTCGAAGCCCTGCAGGCGCCGCTCGGGCCCGAACTCGAAGAACGCGTAGGCCTCCAGGCGCGCCTGCTCGGCCTGGCCGTACTGCCCGGCGCCGATCGCCGCCTCCATGCGGTCGAGCGTGATCTGGATGAGGTCGAAGTCGGAGTCGTCGGTCGACGCCTTCCACGCCTGCGGGTAGGTGGCCTCCAGCAGCGCCTCGAGGCGATCGGCCCGCGCCTGCACCTCGTCCTCGCCCGCGACCCCGGTCGGCTGCTCGGCGGCGCGCTGCACGATCGCCGCGAGCTCGGCCAGGCCGGTCCCGATCCGCTCGGTGCGCGCCGCGTCGCGGTCGGCGAGCTGGTCGCGCAGGTCGCCGAACGCGGCCTGGGCGCCGCCGGCGAACGCGAGCGCCTCCTGGATCTCGAAGTCGAGCGTCACGCGGTCGCCGTCGACCCCGCGCTCGTACTCGACCGGCACGAGGGCGAGGAACCGGGTGAGCTGCTGGGCGCGGCGCGCCGCCTCCTCGGGGGTGAACGGCGCGGCGGTGAACCCCTCCAACGCGGCGTCGACGTCGGCGCGCGCGGCGGCGAACGCGCCGTCGTCGTCGGCGATCGCCGCGGCCCGCAGGCGGGCGAACGCCGCGGTCGCCTGCTCCCGCGCCCCGGCGCCGCGGTCCTCCGCGTAGCGGTCGGCGAGGATCGCGAACGAGCCGGCGGCGTGCGCGGCCGCCTCGCCGCGCCGCGCGGCGTTGCCCCGCTCGGTGGCCGCGTCGGCGTCGGCCAGGTGCTCGCGCAACCGCGCCTGGTAGGCGTCGAGCAGGTCCTTCTCGACGAGCAGCGCCGCCTCCCGCGGGGTCGTCTCCCCGCGCGCGAGATCCTGGACCGCCCGCGTCGCGTCGACCCCCGGGCGGGTGAAGCGGGTGGCGGTGCGGAACTCGCGCAGCTTCAGCCACGCGCGCGCGGTCTCCGCCTCGCCGGCCCGCACCGCCGCGAGCGTCACCGCGTACGAGCCCCGGAAGACCGCGCCGCGCAGGTCGCCGCGCGCGGCCGCCAGCGCGAGCGCGTCGTCGGCGGCGACCGCCGCCCGTGCCCTGCCCAGCGCGCGGCGGGCGGCGCGGTCGGCGGCGGGCGCGTGCTCGCGCAGCGCGGCGCGCAGCTCGCCGCCGTAGGCCGCCCGCGCCGCCCGCACGTCGCGCGCGGCGACGGACGGGTCGGTGAGGATCAGCTCGGCCTGCGCGTCGAACAGGCGGTGGTCGATCGTGTCGAACGCCTGCCACGGCGCGGCGGCGGCCGCCGGCGCGGGCGCCGCCACGGCGGCGCCCAGCGCCAGGGTCAGGATGAGCGCGGCGGCGCGGCGCATCCGCCCGGCTAGGCCTGCAGCTCGATCCCGAGCTGCTCGGCGGCCTGGGTGATCTGGCCGGCGATCGCCTCGGCGCGGTCCTGCGCCTCGGACCCGAGCGTGTCGGCGTCCTGGGCGGTGAACCGCTTGCCGTCGGCCTCCTCGTCGCGCAGGCGCGCGGCGAAGTCGTGCAGCTCCTGCAGCGAGCGGCCGGTCTGCTGTGCCTGCGCCTCGTCGGCCTGGGCGATCAGCGGCCGCACGTTGTCGTAGACGAGCACGAGGCCGCCGAGGATGTCGGCGATGTCCTGCAGGCGCGACGCGGCCACGAAGCCCGACTCGGTGGCGTCCTCGCCGGCGATCGCGCGGGAGTTCTTCCAGGCGGCGAAGTACTCCGACATCGTCGGCGTCATCACCACGAGCGCGGTGAGCGCGTCGCCCTCGGTCGGCTCCCACGCCTCGGCGTCCTCGCGCAGGTCCTGGGCGGTCGCGTGGAAGTCGCGGGCGACGGCGACCAGGAAGTCGGCGTCGGGCAGCGCCTCGCCGAAGGTCACCTCGCCGTCGCCGTCCAGGTCGGGCTCGACGTCCTCGGCGACGAAGCGCTCCTCCGTGCCCCACAGCGACGTCTCGGCCAGGAAGAAGAAGTTGCCGGGCTGCTCGAACGTCCGCCCCGCCGGGGTCTCGATCGTGAACGCGACCGCGTTCTCCGGGTCGCTGCCGTCGGCGCCCGCGTCGATCTGGACGTCGTAGTCGGCGAGCGCGGGGACGCCGGCGACGACGCCCTCCATCTCCTCGTAGGCGGGGTTGGCGGACCGGAAGGTGCGCTGCATCCGGTCGATGAGCTGCGTGACCTGCTCGCGGTCGTCGGCGAGCATCGCCGCGTAGTCGAAGCCGTAGCGCTCGGCGAGGGCGTGGTAGGCCTCGGCGTCGCGCTGCAGCGACTCGGTCTCGGCGACGAGCCGGTCGCTGTGCTCGAGCAGGTACTCCTTGATCGCGCCGAGGTCGGCCTCGGCGGCCACGCCGGTCGCGGTGGCGGCGGACGTGGCGCCGTCGTCGTCCCCGCCGCCGCACCCGGCGACGAGGACGACGCAGGCGATCAGCGCAAGCAGAGCGGTGCGGGGCATTCGGGCAGCCTAACCGATCGTTAGGGAGACCTAACGTCCCGCTTCCCCGGCTCAGCGCACGCGGAACGTCCACGTGCCGGTCTGGCGGTGGCCGTCCGGGGCCAGCGCCCGCCACGCGACGACGTAGGTGCCGCGCGGCAGCGGCCGCGCGAAGGCGGCGCGCAGCACCGATCGCCGCTTCGGATCGAGGCCGGTGGCGCGCGGGGTGACCTCGCGGCCGTCGCGCGAGACCGTGATGAGGCCGGTGGTCAGCGACTGGCTGAAGCGGATCGTCACGCGCTTGGCCTTCGCGACGGTGCCGCCGGGAGCGGGCGAGCGCTTGACGATCTCGGCGTGGCCGGAGGCGGCGGGCGCGGCGCCCAGCCCGATCGCGAGCGCGGCCGCGAGGGCGAGGACGGGACGGGTCGTGCTCATGCGCAGCCTCCTGGTCAGCCGTGGGCCGGGGTCGCGGCGGGCGCGTCGGCCAGCGTCACCGTCGGAGCGGGGCGGTCGGAGCCGGCCGGGCCGGTCCAGCGCACGACCTCGCCGCTGGAGTACGTCTGGATCGCCGGGAACGTGAGCGTTGCGCCGGGCGTCGTCGGGAGGCGCAGCGCCAGGCCGAACTCCTGGAACTGCCCGGGCGCGATGCGGCCGAGGCCCTTGCCGCTGCCGCGGAACAGGATCGAGCTGACGCGGTGGGTGATCGGTCCGTCCTCGGTCTGCAGCGGGGTGGCCAGCGGCGTGGTGCGCACGGCGACGCGCCAGCCGGGGACGGGCTTGTAGGAGACGGCGTAGATGCCGTCGGGCACCTGCAGGCGGACCTTCGTGGTGGCCGCGTCGTCGCGCTCGTTGGGGACGCGCACGGTCAGGACGGCGTGCGCGCCCGGGGTCTGCGGCGTGCGCGGCTGCAGGGTCACGTGCGCGCCGGCGACGGCCGGGAGCGCGAGGGCGCCGGCGGCCACGGCGGCGGCGAGGCGGATCTTCATGGCGTGGATCTCCTTCGTCGGGGGTGAGGGGTCAGGCGTTGGCGCGGCGGCGGGTGGCGGCGAGGACGCCGAAGGCGGCCAGCAGCGCGAGGACGGCGACGGCGAGCGCGGCGATCGCGAGCGTGTCGGACCCGCCGTCGTCGTCGGCGTCCGCGGCGGGCGCGGCGGCCGCATCGGGCGCGTCGCCGGTCCCGCCGGTCGCGGCGCCGTGCGCGTCGACGCCCGGCCCGGCGACGACGTCGACGGTGGCGGCGGGCTCGTCTGAGCCGGGGCCGCCGATCCAGCGGACGACCTCGCCGCTGTCGTAGGTCTGCAGCGCCTTGAACGTCAGGACGTCGCCGGGCTCGCCCGGCACCGCCATCGAGATGCGGAAGTCGCGGAACTGGCCGGGGTCGATCCGGCCGTCGCCGCGCCCGCTGCCGGTCCAGGTGACCGTCGAGACGGCCTCGATGATCGGGCCGTCGGGCGTCTCGATCGGCGTGTCGAGCTTTGCGAACTCGACCTCGGTCCGCCAGCCGGGCTCGGGCTCGTAGGAGACGCTCGTGACGCCCGGCGGCACCTGCACCTGGACCTTCACGGTCGCGGCGTCGTCGCGCTCGTTGGGCACGCGCACGTCGAGGACGGCGTGGCCGCCGGCCGGCACCTGCGCCGGCTGGACGGTCACGTGGGCGCCGGCGACGGCGGGCGCGGCGAGCGCGCCGGCGAGGACGGCGAGGATGGTCAGGCGTCTCATGCGATGGGCACCTCGATGCGTTGCTCGTACTGGTCGAAGTCGGACACGCGGACGGCGACGTCGAGCGTCCAGTCGCCGGGGACGCCGAGCAGCGCGCCCGCGGTCGTGACGTAGTGGCCGGGTCCGGCCTTGGACAGCTCGACGTCGATCGGGCCGATGTCGCGCTCGGGCTGGACGGCGCGCAGGCGGACCTCCTCGGCCTCGTCCCACTGGCTGCCGTCGGTCGGGTTCAGCAGGTACAGGTGGATCTCGTTGGCGCCGACGGTCGCGGGGTCGACGGTGACCTGGAGCTGCGCCGGCCCGACGGTCGTCGTCTCGCTCACCGGCCCGGCGGTGCGCGCGGTCGACGGGGGATAGGAGCTGAGCGCCGCGGTGACGCCGAGGACGGCCACGATCAGGACGACCTCGGCGCGCAGCGCCCGGCGCACCGCGATCCCGGCCGCCGCCGGTCGCTCGCGCGCGGCCGCGATCGCCTGCAGGCGCGGCAGCGAGGCGCGGCGGTGCCAGGCGCCGATGCCGACCAGCGCGCCGAGCAGGACGGTCTTGACGAGCACGGCGCGGCCGAACGCGGTGTCGAGCAGGTGCGCGAGCGTGCGCACCTCGACGACCGCCTGGACGACGCCGGCGACGGTGAGGACGGCGACGGCGGCCAGCGCGAGCGGGGAGAAGCGGGTCAGCGCGGCGGCCAGCAGCGGCGCGCGGCGGTCGGGGTCGAGCGACCGCGTGGCGGCCGGCAGCGCGGCGAGGAGCACGAGCAGGCCGCCGGCCCACAGCCCCATCGCGGCGACGTGCAGCGCGTTGGCGGGCAGCAGCAGCCACGTCGGATCCTGGCTGGCGGCGTGGCCGCCGAGGCCCGGGACGAGGGCGAGCGCGACCGCGGCGGCGGCCAGCGGCGCGACGAGCGGCCCGGCGGCGGCCAGCGCGGCGGCGGCCAGCCACACCGCGACCGACGCGCCCCACACGAGCCCGACGCGCGTGCCGAGCGTCTCGGAGACGATGTCGGGGTCGAGCGCGTCCCAGCCGCTGACGCCGGCCGCGACCGCGCCCTCGAGCACGACCACGGCGGCCGCCCCCAGGGCGCCCGCCGCGCCGGCGCCGACGAGGAGCGCGCGCACCCGGCGGCGGAACGCGGCGGTCGCCGCGGGACCCGGCGTCGTCGCGGCGGCCGCGGGCGGCCAGGACCACAGCAGGAAGCCCAGGCCGCCGACGAGGGCCGCGATCGCCGCGAACACGACGCCCTTGCCGACCCCGAGCGCGACCTGCGTGACCGGTCCGGCGTCGGTGCCCTCCAGCAGCTCGGCCACGGTCGCGCCCGCGCCGCTCGCCTCGCCGATCGAGAACGTCGAGCCGCCGCTGACGACGTGGCCGTCGGTCGAGAGCACGCGGTAGGTGGCGGTGTAGGTGCCGTCCGGCAGCGACGGGCGCAGGCCGACGGCGATCCGCTCCCGCGCGTCGCCGGGGTGGAACGCGTCGCCGGCGTCGACGCGGTCGCCGGCCGCGTCGAACACGCGCACCGAGCCGAAGCGGCCCTCGACCGGCTCGTCGAAGCGGAACTCGACGTGGGCGGGCTGGCGCTCGACGACCTCGCCGCGCGCCGGCGCGACCCCCTCGAGCTGGGCGTGCGCGGACGCGGCCGCGGGCGCGGCCAGGACGACGGCGGCGAGCGCCGCCGCCACGACGAGGAGGCGGCGGGTCACCACGCCTCGGTCCGCGAGGCCGCGGCGGCCGGCCGGCGACGCCGGCGGCGGACGATCACCACGAACGCGGCGGCGGCCAGGAGGACGGCGACGAGCGCGACGATCGCCGCGACCGGCACCGACCCGTCGTCCTGGGGCGTCCACCACAGCGTGCCCGTGATCGCCCCGGCGCGGTCGCCGATGCGGATCGGGATCTCCCAGTCGTTGACCTTCGTCAGCTTCGACTCGTCCTTGACGATCGGCGGCGTGCCCTCGGCCATCCAGTGGAAGCGGTGGTCGTGCCACTCGAAGCGGCCCGTCCGCGACAGCGTCTGCCAGTCCGGGGCGGCGTCGGGGCTGACGGAGTCGGGGATCGCGACCTGGCCGAAGCGCTCCTCGTTGAGGTAGGTGGCCTCCGAGTTGCGGTTGACCTGGACGGTGCCGTCGGCGAGGACGCGGGCGTACGGCTCGCGCTGGTAGCCCTCGATCAGGACGTCCTGGCCCGACCGGTTGGTGAGCAGCAGGCGATCGTCGCGGTTGAGGACCTCGATCGTGATGCCGTCCGTCGCGGGGGTGACCGCGCGGACGTCGGAGCGGAAGTTGGGGTTGCCCTCATGGGCGAAGGCCGTGGCGGCCGGCAGCGCGCAGGCGCAGGCGACCGCGACGGCGAGCAGGCGGCGCACGCGCCCTCCTCTCGACTCGAGTTGACGAAGGTCAGCTCAGAGCGGGAGGGGCGCGCTCGGCGAGCGAGGCGCCGAGCAGCAGGCCGCCGCGCGGCACCATCGCGCGCGCGGGGCGGGGTCGCGCGGCGGCGACCGGGGCGGGAGCGTGCGCGGCCTCGGGCCGCATGCGGGCGGCGCGCGCCCGCTCGATGCGCTCCTCGCCGAGGTAGCGGCCGGCGAACAGCCAGAAGGCGACGAACAGGCCGGGCGCGAACATCACCAGGCCCTCGAGCGCCGGATGCACGCCGCGCAGCAGCATCCACGCGACCACGACCAGGGCGAGGCCGGCGATCAGGCGTGGAAGGGGACGGCGCACGGCGGCAAGGCTAGCGGGCAGGCGATCCGGCGTGCGTTGCCGAAAGGTCATCGAGCGACGGACCGCTCTGCAAGGGGTCCTGCCGTGTTCTCGGATGACGATGGCCACCATGGATGACGACGCATGACCCCGACGACTCCTGATCTGACCCGCCGCCGCCTGCTCGGCCTCGGCCTGCTCGGCGCCGGCGCCGTCGTCCTGGAGGCCGTGCCCGGCGCCGACCGCGCGCTCGCCGCCGCGAGCGGGCCCCGCGCCGTCTCGGCCGCCGTCGGCGTCGGCAGCGGGCGCCGCCTCGGCCCGATCCGCGTGCCCGGCGGCTTCGACCTCGCCGGGCTGCGCTGGGACGGCCAGGCCCACGCCCGCATCGAGCTGCGCGCGCGCCGGCGCGGCGGCCGCTGGACGGAGTGGCTGCCGGTCGGCGTCGCCCATGACCACGGGCCCGACGCCATCGCGCCCAATCCCGCCACCGACCCGGTGTGGACCGGGCGCGCCGACGAGGTCGAGCTGCGCCTGGACCGCTCGCTGCGAGGCCTCACGCTGCACACCGTCCGCGCGGACGGCGCGCGCCGGCGCATCGTCGTCGCCCGCGCCGCGCAGGCCCCGGCGCCGCCGCCGATCATCACGCGCGCCCAGTGGGGCGGCGACACGCTGCGCACGCGCGGCACGCCGGAGCTCGGCACGGTGCAGATGGCGTTCGTCCACCACACCGTCAACGCCAACAGCTACACGGCCGAGGAGTCGCCGGCGATCGTGCTGGCGATCGCGAAGTACCACATCCGCTCCAACGGGTGGAACGACGTGGGCTACAACTTCCTCGTCGACCGCTATGGACAGATCTTCGAGGGTCGCGCCGGCGGGATCGACCAGCCGATCATCGGCGCCCAGGCCCAGGGCTACAACGCGGTCTCGACCGGCATCTCGAACATCGGGACGTTCGAGAGCGCGGGCCAGACCGAGGCCGCCATCAACGCGATGGCGCAGCTCATCGCCTGGAAGCTCGCGATCCACGGCGTCAGCCCGGAGGGGACCGTCGAGGTCGTGTCGGCCGGCGGCTCGTCCAACCGCTACCCGTCGGGCCGGCGCGTCACGTTCCAGCGCATCTCCGGCCACCGCGACGGCGACAAGACGAGCTGCCCCGGCTCGGCGCTGTACGCGCAGCTCCCGGAGATCCGCCGCCGCGCGATCGCCCAGGACTACCCGATCGCGTCGCCCGACGTGCCCGTGCCCGGCGTGGGGCAGGAGCAGCTCTCGATCGCCCCGGCGGCCACGCAGGTCGCCGCGTACTCGACCGTCCACGTCATCGGTCAGCTCCGCGACGTGGACGGCGGGCCGATCGCGGGCGCCGAGGTCCGCATCCAGAAGCGCGGCGCGACGCGCTGGTCGACCGCCGCGCGCGCCCGCACCGACCGCGACGGCCGCTTCGACGCGCCGGTCATCGTCCGCCAGAGCTCGCGCATGCGCGCCTACTACGGCGGCGACGCGGAGATCAGCGGCGAGGTCCTCACGTCCGCCGAGGTGACGGTCGCCGCGATCCCGAAGCTGACGATCGAGCTGTCCGCCAAGCGCGTGCCGGTCGGGGGGACCGTCCAGGTGAAGGTCGGCGCCCGGCCGACCCGGTCGCGGGTGGAGCTGACCGTCACGCGCCGCGGCCGCGACGGCCGCTACCGCACCGTGTCGCGCCACCGCCTGCGCCGCTCGGGCTCGAGCCTGGTCGCCGGCGTGCGCCTGGCGCAGCCCGGCCTGTACGGGTTCTCGATCGCCGCGCCGGCCGACAGCAGGGGCGTCGCGGTCAGCGCGCCGCGCATCCACGTGCGCTGCGCCCGCGGCATCCAGGCGTCCGGGCCGACGCGCGTCGAGGCCGGCGGCGTGGGCGAGTCCTCGGGCGGCGGCGCCGTCGCGGCGACGGGCTGACCCGCCCGGGCCGCGCCGACCCCATCAGTAGACTCGGTCCCATCATGTGCGTCCAGTGCATGGCGGGAGCGATGACCGCCGCGGCCGGTGCCGCCGGCGCGCGGTCCGTGCTCGCGGCCCGCGTCCGTCAGCGCTTCGGCCCGCGCGGCCTGCGGCGCCTGACCGCGGTCCTGCTGGGCGCCGCGCTGGTCGCGTCGGCGCTGTTCGTCACCGGCTCCGGCTGACCTCAGCCCCGGCGTCGGCCGGGCGCCCGCCCTCGGGCGGAGCCGTCTCGACGCGGTCGCGCCCGGCCCGCTTGGCCGCGTACAGCGCGCGGTCGGCGGCGTCGAACAGCGAGCCGAACTCGACCGCGTCGCCCCGGGCGGCGCTCACGCCCAGCGACGCGGTGACGTCCACGCCGTCGGGCTGCAGCGCGGCGATGCGGCGGCGCAGCCGCTCGGCCACCCCCGCCCCGTGCTCGAGGTCGACGCCGGGCAGCACGATCAGGAACTCCTCGCCGCCGAGCCGGTAGGCGAGCTCGAACGAGCGCAGCTCGCCGCGGATCGCCGCCGCCAGCGCGCGCAGCACGGCGTCGCCGCGCGCGTGGCCGTACGTGTCGTTGATCCGCTTGAAGCGGTCGATGTCGAGCGCGATCAGCGCCACCGAGTCGCCCGACAGGCGCGCCTGCTCGGCGAGCTCCTCGAAGCGGCTCAGCAGCGACGTGCGGTTCAGCAGCCCGGTCAGCGGGTCGAGGGCCGAGCGGGTGCGCTGGCGGCGCTCGGCGTCCATCATCGCCGCGGCGAACACGCCGAGCGAGATCGCCAGCGGCAGCACCGCGATCGCGGGCGCCGGGTCGTCGGCGAACGCCGCCGGGTCGGTCGCGACGACCGCCGCGATCGCCAGGCCGACGAACCCCGCGCCGCACCACACGCCGCGCGCGTCGAAGCGCCCGGCCAGCGAGACGATCGGGATCACGATCCAGGGCAGCAGCGGGCTCGCCGGCCCCCCGGTGATGACGGCGGCGACCGCGGTCACGATCGTGTTGAGCGCGAAGCCGGCGAGGACCGTGATCGCCGGGTGCGACGCCCCGGACTGCAGCCGCCGGCGGATCAGCACCTCGTACATGAACGCGAGGCCCGCCAGCAGGCCCAGCACCCACCATCCGGTCCACGGCGTGAGGACCGCGAGCGTGACCGCGATCGCCAGGTACGTGACGATCCGCGGCCGGCGCAGCGTCTCGTCGAGCTCGAGCAGGCGCGCGCGATCGGACTCGTTCGGGCAGAAGAAGGCGGCGATGCGCTCCACCCGATCGATATCGGCGTGAATCCAGCGGAAATTGAGCGGCATTCGACCGCTCTGAGCGATTCTTAGCCCGGCTTGATGAGGTCTTAGCCGGCGTTGAGGCGCCCGGCGTCGCGCGCGGCCGCCTCGGCCGCCTGGAGCTGGCCCTCGACGAGCTCCAGCCCGGCCGACCAGAACCCCGGGTCGGTCAGGTCGATCCCGACGATCCGGCCCAGGTCCTCGGGCAGCATCGACCCGCCGGCCGCGAGCATCTCGATGTAGCACGGCACGAACGGCGCGCCCTCCTCGAGGTAGCGGCCGTAGACCGACAGCGCCAGGAGCTGCCCGTAGGCGTACGCGTACACGTAGCCGGGGGTCCCGATGAAGTGCGGGATGTAGCTCCACCAGGTGCGGTAGCCCTCGGTGATCTCGACCGAGTCGCCGAACAGGTCGGCCTGGGTGCTCGCCCACAGCTCGTTGAAGCGGTCGACCGACAGCTCGCCCTCGGTGCGCCGGGCGGTGTGCACGGCGTCCTCGAACTGGTTCATCGCGGTCTGGCGGAACACGGTCGCGATCGCGCCCTCGATCGCCTCCGACAGCAGCGACAGGCGCGACGACGGCTCGGTCGTCTGCTCCAGCAGCCGGTTGAAGACGATCGTCTCGCCGAACACCGACGCGGTCTCGGCGACCGTCAGGGGCGTGCCCTGCTGCAGGATCCCCTGGCGGGCGGCGAGCGCGAAGTGCAGGCCGTGGCCGAGCTCGTGGGCGAGCGTCAGGACGTCGCGGCGCTTGAACGTGAAGTTCAGCATCACGTACGGGTGCACCGACGGGACCGCCGACGCGCAGAACGCGCCGCCGCGCTTGCCCGGGCGCACCGGCGCGTCGATCCAGCGCTCGTCGAAGAACCGCCGCGCGAGCGCCTCGAGCTCCGGTGAGAACGAGCCGAAGCTGTCGAGCACCAGGTCGCGCGACTCCTCCCAGCCGAAGCGCTCGTCCTCGGTGGTGACGGCGGCGCTGCGGTCGTAGTCGGCGAGGCGGTCGATCCCCAGGATCTGCGCCTTCAGGCGGTACCAGCGCTGCGGGATGTCGTAGCGGCTCTTGACCGCCTCCACGAGCGCCTGGACCGACTCGTCGGAGACCTCGTTGGAGAGGTTGCGGCTCGTCAGCCACGTCGGGTACTTGCGCAGCCGGTCGTCGACCGCCTTGTCGTGGATGAGCGTGTTGTAGATGAAGGCGCGCGTGCGCAGGCCGGGCGCGAGCGCCTCGGTGACCGCCTCGGCCGTGCTGCGGCGCACCTCGCGGTCGGGCGACAGCAGGCGGCTGAGCGCCACGTCGAGCGGCTCGCCCTCGACCTCGATCGCCGACACCTGCTCGGAGTGCAGGCGCGTCCAGGCCG
>Ga0180220_1000316_pt1 | contig 61405 bp, 66 predicted proteins | sample eDN5th37CBELigBY_FD_151335 | JGI IMG/M metagenome (GOLD analysis project Ga0180220, IMG submission 151335) | Enriched backyard soil microbial communities from Emeryville, California, USA - eDNA 5th pass 37_C BE-Lig BY (version 2) (version 2) | ecosystem: Environmental > Terrestrial > Soil >...
ATCTGGTAGTACGATCGATCCATCTAGTGGTACAGCTGCTGTTCATCTATACATCTACTTAGTATATCCATATGATAGACAGCTTCTATATCTGCACAGTATCTAGTAGTAATGCAGCTGCTCTATATTCAGTAGTATAGCATAGATCTGTCTAGTAGTACAGCTGTTATATATCAATGCATCCCTTCAGTAGATTAGTTCAGTGCATATATCCATCAGTATGAGGGATCTGTCCAGTAGTACAGCATCTATCATTAGTACGTGCTGATCTAGTAGTATAGCTGTACTATGTATGTACTCTGTCAATAGAGATATCACCCTATTATACTGGTGATATATCTACACACTATTCTCCCTTCAGTTCCTCTCCATCTCCTAAGCTGTATCTCTACTGTTCATCATACCATGGCTGTAAGACATCATCATAGTCGTAGAGCTGCTTCACGAGATCTACTGGGACATTAGCCTTACAGTGATCACATCTGATACAGTACATACCGTCGGGTATGACTAGTATATACCTGCACATCCAGCATCTGTCATGTACTCCATCTCCTAGTATACTAGTGAGCAGTCTATCATAGAGCAGTCTGTCTACCTCTGTATCTTCCTTGAATAAGCTGTACTCTGTGTAGCCAGTATCATCATGATATCTAGTGAATGACTCGTACTCTGCGACGTAGTGTTCAGTAGAGAACCAGGTACAGTCCCTCTCTTCATCAGTACTGATGAAGTTATCTATCAGTCGTCTTACTGTGGGACTGTCTGTACTAATATCCTGTAGATTCTTAGCAGCATCCTCCTTACTGATCAATCCTTCATCTAGTAGTACAGCTCTGACTCTATCATTGAGTACAGTCCTCATATGCACTATCTCTCCTAGTAGATTAGTCTGCTTATCCACTATGAAGTCAGTACTGTCCTCTCCAACAGTATCGTTCAGTATCTCCTCTGTCCACTTAGCAGTACACTTTATACAGAAGAGCATAGTGGATCTACTCAATCGGTCTACTATATCAGTCCTCTTAACGGTTGCATTACAGCACTTAGTAACGATATGCTTGTCCATATGTTTACCACTAGTGTAAATGAGCATACACATACAGTCTATAAGTGCTATGGTAGAGGAGATCTATCAGTATATAGTGACTTATAATGTAGTGAGTGGACCTTATCCTCATGAGAGGTGCAATAGACTCTGGGCGTAAGACAGCTGCTAATACTCTGAATAAGCAGCCTAGTAAGCCCTACGTAGAGACTCTGATCGATAAGCTAGAACTCATGGTAGTCAATCCAGTTAGTGACAGACTGACTAAGGCAGAGCTGTACATGTACTATTGGTACACTGTTGTCATAGATTAGTGAGCAGTCGCCATACATATCTCCATCCTATGACTATATACACAGACTGTAGTATCCTGATCATCACTACAGAACATCATCTACAGTATCATATCCATCACTGTACTCTCCTCCTCGTATACAGCTCAGATATACTTATCCTACTACTAGTACTATCACTATTATTCCTATTGCTGTTATACCTAGTATAGTTCCTATCTCCATCTCGTTTATCAGTCTGTATACTATATGCCGATCAGTACTACAGTAACTGACTAGTACAGAGACCAGACTGTCTAATACATACTACTCAGATCTGTCTACTAATTAGTACTTCATACTGAAGAGTAATACAGACTAAGTAGGAGTACAGTATTCAGACTGATACGCACTAGATGGGAGTATATATTACCCGGCTTATATGAGTAATATATACACTAGATGGCCTACTTCTTCAATGGCACAGTGCCTGCTGAGTGTCTAAGGGTATAGATAGAGGGTCTCTTCCAGTCGTGACCAGTCACTTTCTCTGACATGATGTATATGTCTCCGTGCTGTAAGTGTACTGTCATAGTACTAGATGCAGGATTCTTGTGGTGATACCATCTGAATGAGAGTGGATACTCTGCACCTAGTCGACAGCCTATCACTACTCTTCTCTCAGTGTCTCCATGCCAGCCTATGTAGCACTTCTCAGTATCATAGTAGTAGTTACTCTCTACCTTCAAGTCTATGTCAGTATTCAGGCTGTTCTTGACTATCTCTATGATCTTAAGTCTCAGCTTATTGAGTACAGGTACCTGACTGTATCCTATAACAGTACCCTTCTTCTCCTGATAGTTGGGAGGACTGTCCTCATCTGAGAAGCAGAGATTATACCTGGCCTTCTTATTGACTACTCTACCCTTAAGCCAGGCCTTAGTATCGTAAGGTAATGCAGTCTGTTCATTGAGTAGATCGTCAGCTGCACCATCTCCAAGTAGTAGCTGTACACCATCTGTTATGATGAGCAGTACTGCGCCTTCACCCTGGTAGTCTACTACATTCAGTTCCTTGAATAGATCGATCAGCTCTATGCCGCTACTATCAGGATCATCGTCCAGTCCATACTGCTCCAGTATATACCTATGTATAGCCTTAACATCAGCTACTGACAGTCCACTCTCTAATCTGCTGCCTATCCTCTCCATACCAGTATGATTCTCAGCCACATCACCAAAGGTAAGTGTAATGGTAGACTTGCTGCTCTCCATTCTATCCAGTACTGTCTGTCTGTTTACTCCACGTATAATGCAGATCAGTCCCATGAGGATTCAAGATCAGTATCAAAGTACATAGCTAGTAACCATACTGCTATGTATACTACGAGTGGACTGACTAACAGTACCATTAAGTCCTTTACCTTACTGGTCCTCTCCCTCTCCTGAGCTGTAGCATGGTATCCATTACAGATACTACACTCGTTATATATATCATGCTCACCATTCAAAGTATCAGACAGATCATCTGTACTATCTCTTCTCTTAACACGTCTAGTATTCATCCTATTTAATGACCACATTCCTTACAGTAGAACAGTCTGCTCACTTAGTAGAGTACAGCACTAATGGTACTGTCATCATCAGTAATGCATACAATCGTATACCTATAGAAGTACTGGAGCTGCCCTCTAGTACAGTGACTGAACTATTAGATGCATGCTCCAATATAGAGCAGTCATTCTCCTATCTATATGACAGCTTCACCTCCTATAGATATCTCTGCACCATCAAGTATAAGGACTATACAGTATACTGCAATACTAGAGATATAGTACCCGCTCATATCAAGACTATTATGAATATCACTACATCTCTACTAGAGTAGATATGCTCATATATTACCTGTAGTATACGTAATATATAGTAGATACGCAGTATAGTCTATCCTACTGTAATACTGGACTAGAGTACAGTAGTCTGATCTATTCAATATACTAGTGTAGAGTACAGTCTGCTCTCTCACTATACTGGGCTAGAGTACAGTAGTCTGCTCTCTCAATATACTAGTGTAGAGTACAGTCTGCTCTCTCACTATACTGGGCTAGAGTACAGTCTGTACTCTCTCTTAGAACTCGGACTGTTCTATACTATGAGTCCATTCTTCACTATATTCCTGGGAGATCCCCACTGACTGCTAGTGATCAGTACGTCATTAACTGTAGTAGTTATATTAGAATGAGTGTGTCCATACACCCATGCTATTAGTGGATCAGCTAGGAGATAAGTCAGATCACTTACGTAACCACAGTGGTCATTACTGTAGTAGATATTCCTGACTGATAGTGTAGGTGCATGGTGGGTCAGTACTATAGTATCTAGAGATCTGTCAGCCGATATAGCTATAGTATTGTCTAGCTGCTCTACTGCGTAATCATACAGGCTGTTCATATCGATATAGTTGAGCAGTCTGTTACCTATACTGATGGGCGTTCTCTTAGAGTTAACTCTACATCCTTTATATACATCTGCCCACAGAGTAGTCCCGTGTATCATCAGGTCATCTCTAAGGAGCAGCCTCTCATTACCTGGGATGAAGATGTGCACATTATCGTACTGCTTGTTGATGTCATCTAGTGCAGTATTGATACTGTTCATCTCCTGTCCGTAGTACTCATGATTGCCCGGTACGAAGAGTACATAGTCATACAGTGCAGATACCTTATCTAAGTAGACAGTCATCTGATCTATAGAGCATATGTCACCACATGCAGCCAGTACTCTGTAGTGCTCATCTATCACCTCATCAGTATTACTACCATTCTTAGTCCTCAGATTGAAGAAGGATGTATTCCTCTTCCAGTACAGCTCTATACTCTTGAGCATCTGCCCATTCTTCACCAGTTCAAAGTGAGTATCTGACATGATATCCATCAGTATAGGCCATCTACCCAATACTCCAAGCATCATATCTGTCATTTCCATGGGTATCAAATACTGTACAGTACTCCTACAGTATCATGCTGTATACAACCACTAGAGTGGTACTGTCTAGTAGTATAGATGTATAGTACTGTCTAATAGTATGGAGTTCTCATAGAGATAGTGCTGTCTTAGTCTGATTAGCAGCGACTGTAGGGGAAGATGCTGACGTAAGAGGAGATAGTGCTAGGGAAGAGATGCTGTCTGTAAGGGGAGATAGTGCTAAGGAAGAGATAGCTGTACAGATATAGTACAGAGTGGGGAGAATCATAATACTTATGTTGGAGACTGTAGCAGTCCCCTCAAGTATTATGATTGTATATACAGGGTGTTGTCTACTTAGTGTAGGAGTCTAGTTTACGCTTTATGATGTCTTTCTGGTACTGGGGTATACGATCTGATACGTATTTGTTGTATATGGTGTATCTACAGGGTATTATGACTCCAGTATTACGGTCGTAGTAGCTGTAGCTCTTTCTCTTACTATCCTCGTAGATTAAGCGATATAGGTCTATTCTCTGGTCAGCATCTACGGGCAGATACTTATGTATAGACTCTATCTTTGCTATGTAGTTGGCCATTACGAGGCAGTATCCTTTATAGAGATACTCTGCAGTGTACTCACCCTTTATCTTGATCTCTCCCTTCAGTATACGTATTCTCTTAATGAGCTCCACTCTCATCTCCTGTAGTAGACTACAGACATATCTCTTATAGAACATGCCCATACTTAGCTTACGCATGGCTGTGTTGTACTTCTCTCTATCGTTGTCTAGTAGGTAGGCTATTCTGATGTCTTCTCCGTGCTTCATATGTATCTCCGTAGCTTCTTGTAGGTCATCGTCTATGTCCATTATAGTGTCTATTACGTCCAATATGTGGTTCACTATATTGGATAGCACAGCCTTCTCGAGGATATGATCTTCATCGTAGGTATATTTGAAATGGTTCCGTGCTATATCATTGGCCGGGCTGATATAGGATGACCTATACCAACTCACTTCTATGAAGCCGTGTCTTGCTGATCTAAGAGAGATTCCATCATAGAGCCTGACTAAGAAGTCAGTGTGTTCAGGGTTGTGTCTAGGCTGTGTTATTGCATTGCCAGTCTCCCAATCGAATGTAGTTCCACAGCTAGTACACCACATATCATCGCATCCGTCACTCTTAACAACATATACATAGCAGGTAGGACACTTCTTACTATTGCTAGTGATAGACCTAAAGCTCTTGATGTCATCTCTAGTGCAGCGATGGAACTGTCTAGTACGATCGTACACTACACCACAGCTCTTACAGAGTCTGTTAGTACAGTGTACACAATCGTAGGTGGTATAGTCAGCTGCTCCTCCTACTCTGCTATAACTCACTTCGACTATGTCATTATGGCAGTTCTTGCATCTATCCACGACCTTAGTATCCTCTTCAGACTGTAAGAGATCTCTCCATATATCCTGGTAGAGATGATCAACATCGGCTATATAATTGGACTGTATATAGTCATCTGAAGAGAGGAGCAGCTTACCTATCTGCTCATCATCTACAGACACACCGACCATATCAGCCAGTCTTCTAGCCATAGCCAATCGTCTTGCAGTCCTAGGAAGATACTTATCGTACATAGACCAGTAAGTCTTCATCTTGTAGTCAAAGAGAGCACTGTCCGATACACTTCTCCCATACAGTAGTATCAAGTCCCCAATAGTATAGACATATCCACATGTAGAGCAGCTGCAACTACCAGTAAGATCAGCATAGTATTCTATACAGTGTATACACTTATCACCTGTACAGTTCTTGGAACTGGGACAGGAATAGATCTTATACTCTGATGATAGACATACAGTGCAGTCCTCACGGGTAGACCTCCTAATGCCAGTATGCACGGCAAAGGGATTATAGTAGGCTTTCTCTACAGTTATCGGATGACACCTTCTCTTAGAGCTGCTGAAGCGTAGCTTACAGTCACGCTTAAAAGACGATGTCACCCCAATGGTTGTTCTATTCGTGGTGGTTGTTCTAGGTGTTGTAGTTGTTCTTGTTGTTACGGTTGTAGTCATGTTTTCTAGTATGAATCCTACACCTTTAACTACTATCTACTATAATGATATGATGCTGTATTATACTGTCTCCATCCTCTTACGGAGCTCTATACCCTCATAGTACAGCTGTTATACACCCAATACTCCAGGGCAGTCCCTATATAAGTATCTATTCACTATCTACTTGAAGAACAGCCTCTATATGATCATCTATACAGTATACACTCTCTGTCAATTATATATACTATAGTACTGTACATCCTGACTATAAGTCTATCCAATAGTATACTCTCCATCTCGTTAGTAGTACAGCTGTACTACTAACGTATCTATCAGTATTCATCCATCTCACATACTGACCATATACTCCATACCAGTCATTCACTCCATACTGGTCATCTATTATATGCACTATTCATCACACTATCAGTCTGTAGGCACTAGCCTGAATGTGATAGAGATTCTGGTGCTGCGCTTCACTCTCTTCTCAGTACCATCATCCAGTAGTAATATGTCACTCTTCCTACTAGCTATAGCATGCTTCCACACGTATCTGGCGTCATCTCTCATGACTAATAGGGATCTCCTATTGAGCTGTACTGAGTAGAAGTGCCCATTCATATGGCTGAAGTCCATGATTACAGCACTGCCTAATGATATACATGCTACAGTATCTCCTAGCTGATACAGATCAGTATGGGCTGCTATACCCTGTCCTGGGAGATACTCATTAACTATGATCTGATTGAACAGCTGACCATCCTCAAGTAGATGCTTACTCACTCTCTCAGTTATAGCCTGCAACTCCTTAGGTAATGGACCCTTCTTCTCTATCTTCTTCTTGATGTAGTCATAGCTGTAACCATGATGCTGTACCCTTCTCTTCAGCAGATTAGTCCACTCTAATCCATTGACAGTCTCTATCAGCTCCTGCTCTTCCTCCTCACTGATGAAGTCCTCTTCGTATGTCAGTCCCTTGATTATACCATTATATACAACACTATTACTATCCATTTCCCCACTCTATACCCTAATCAGTATTACAATATACATAGTACATAGAGTACCATCTACATGTAGATTGTATAGGGACTGGACACGAGACTCTTCTCTTTAAGGGTCATTCACTAGATCTATGGCACTTATGGTACTGTCTTCTGTATAGATAGTCAGGCTGTTGGACGAGACTAGAGTACAGACCGAGCTGTCGCGACAGCTCGCGAGTTCTTACAGAACTCGGACTGCTGAATGAGACTAGAGTACAGACTGCTATACTAGTCCAGAGTATAGACTGCTATACTAGTCCAGAGTACAGACTGCTGAATGAGACTAGAGTACAGACTGCTGAATAAGACTAGAGTACAGACCGAGCTGTCGCGACAGCTCGCGAGTTCTTGCAGAACTCGGACTGCTATACTAGTCCAGAGTACAGGCTACTGAATGAGACTAGAGTATAGACTGCTATACTAGTCCAGAGTACAGACTGCTATACTAGTCCAGAGTACAAACTGCTGAATGAGACTAGAGTACAGACTGCTGAATGAGACTAGAGTATAGACTGCTATACTAGTACAGAGTATAGACTGCTGAATGAGACTAGAGTATAGACTGCTGAATAAGACTAGAGTACAGACTGCTGAATGAGACTAGAGTATAGACTGCTATACTAGTACAGAGTATAGACTGCTGAATGAGACTAGAGTATAGACTGCTGAATAAGACTAGAGTACAGACTGTAATACAGAGTAGAAGTACAGGCTACTGAATGAGACTAGAGTATAGACTGCTGAATAGATGCTGGAGCACAGACTGTAATACAGAGTAGAAGTACAGGCTGCTGAATAGATGCTGGAGCACAGACTGTAATACAGAGTAGAAGTACAGGCTGCTGAATGAGACTAGAGTACAGACTACTATACTAGTCCAGAGTACAGACCGAGCTGTCATGACAGCTCGCGAGTTCTTACAGAACTCGGACTGATCAACAAGACAGACCTCGAACTGTCATAGAGAACTCAGACTGCACATTATACCTGGAGTTAGACCACTGTACTCAGTAGAGAGAGAGAGTAAGAGATATTACCAGTACTGGTAATATATCTATATAGCTGTATATCTACGTATATCTACGTTACAGATAGGAGTATATTCCTGATGGTCTTCCTACAGCGATTGAAGTTACTCTGGTCATCTATAGTGTACTTGTGTGGTATGATTACACCTGTATCTACACTGTAGTACGCACTAGTATTGTCAGTGTTGTAGAGCATAGAATAGAGCACATCATCTCTACTACTGTTGGGGTAGAATAGACTGTGTATGTAGCAGAAGTCCTTATTGTAGCCGCTGATCTTCAAGCAGTACTGTTCGTAGAGCACTTCGTCAGCGTATCCCTCATTATTGACGTAGCTGCGCATCAGCTCTATGAGGTCTATGATCAGATGCTGTATATAGAACGCATAGTATCTATTAAGGAAGCAGTCTCTAGCTCTAGACTTCATCTCCAGTATATACCTGTCTTTATCCCACATGTCAGTGACTAGATTAAGGCGTTCATCCTCGTAGTTAGAAGGCGAGATGTCAGTATTCTCCTGCAGTCTGCTATGCAGATCTATGAGTAGAGACAGAATATCTGTTATATAGACTCTAGTATTAGTCACTACTATTCTCTCTACAGTAGTGTTACTGTTGTACTTAGCAGTCGCTCTATTCCCCGTATATGTATAGGCTGTTATCACAGCTGTCATATTGAAGTCTCCAGGCATCCTGAGTTCTAGTCCATCATAGAAGCTGTGAATGAATGCAGTATGCTCTGGATTATGCATCCTCCTCTCCAATATCTCTAGAGTATCCCATCTGAAGCGGATCTTACAGACTGTACACCACATGACATCACAGCCCTCTATCTTATGTATTCTAGCACTGCAGTGTGGACAGCACTTACTGTTCTTGAGTATCTCCATCCTAGACTCTATATCAGCCTTAGTACACTTATGACTACTCTCATAGCAGACTCCGCACTGTTTACACATAGTACTGAAGCATCTGACACACTTCATTGTATCAGCAGCTATACCTCCAGTGCACTTACTACACATATCTACATAGTTAGTCTTGAGCAGTGCATCATGAGTAGTACGCTGCTCCCATATACTTCGGATAGCAGCCCACCACTCTAAGTCTGTACCTTCAGGAGGCTGAATGCCGAATACGAGAGCATCTCCCATGTCTTCAGTCAGCTGCCACTCACTCTGTATCTCGTATGATATGTCTATCTTCTTCTGTGTCATCTCTATGTATCTGTCATAGATATCTATGAAGTGACCGTACTTAATGTCAAGCAGTTCAGTTCGCCTATCTCCCAGTATCTTGTAGATATCTATGCAGGTATACTTATACTTACAGGAGTAGCAGCTGCACACACTATTAGTAGTGCAGTACTGTACTATACAGTCTATACACGTAAGGACTGTACACTTACTGCTATTAGGGCACTTCTGTACAGTCGTATCATCTAGACAGATAGAGCAGCTGCCCTTACATACTGTAGTGTTTCTCCTGCTAGACTCCTTATTCAGCTTAGGACCAGTGGTCCATCTCTTAGCCTTATTCCTTCTAGTAATGCTGTCCAGATTGGTGACGAATCGTAGAGTACTACCAGGCTCATACTCTACACCTATGATAGTAGCATTCTTTCCCCTACTGCTCATTTATTTCATGTATACACTATGGCTGCGTTCTATATAGAGCTACTGGCACTGATGGTACTGATGAGGAGTAGTAGGCGATAATGGTACTAGTAATCTAAATCATAGATGACTACATTCTGCTCTATATTGACTGTGAAGGACGGAGTGTATTCATTAGAGAGATATATACAGTCCATCATCAAGGTAGTGGACTATTATATGCTGCTATGCAATGATGAGACTGATCTAACTACAGTGATAGGCTGTCTAGTGAAGAACGTAGGTAACGTAGTAGCTGAAGATTATATGACGTATAGAGGGATGAGATGGGAGCTGCATATTAGGAAGGCAAGCGATGATCTAGATGTACAGATGAATGAGATGCTAGATATGGCAGCGGATAAGACTGATTATCTGATACTGACTGACGTTAATGATCAGCTCACTATCGTGTATATCACTGACAGAATGATAGCTTCAGTCTACAGCATTGAGACCTATACCTTAGACTGCAATGCACTAGGCGAGTATACATGGAGACAGAGTATATACTGTAATGATGGTAGATGGAAGTATATAGACAGTATACTGACGTACACTGGTACTAGAGTTACAGTACTGACTATCTACTAGAGCCGTGGATCTATGCTGTCCGTAATAGATGGAACAGCAGCATAGATATCAATCTTATCACTGGAGACTACTACAGATTAGGACTGATGAACAGATACAGCGATGTAATCACCCTCTATAAGATAAGAGTGTTACAGCCTTAGGCTACTACATAATATACATATATATATATATTATGTACTGAATGCTGCTATGTATGACGGCTGCGTAGAGAGTATAGTACTGGTACTAGAACTCAGACTGATATGTGTCTAGTATGCAGTCTGTCTATACATCTCTACAGTATATATCAGTACTAGAATGAGGCTGATATATAAGACTAGAATGCAGACTGATCTATTGATAGTATGAGTGTAGAGCACAGACTGATCTATTAGTAGTACGAGTGAGAGTACGGACTGATCTCTTAGTAGTACGAGTGAGAGTACAGACCGATCTATTGACAGTATGGGTGTAGAGCACAGACTGATCTATTAATAGTACGAGTGTAGAGCACAGACTGATCTATTAGTAGTACGAGTGTAGAGCACAGACTGATCTATTAGTAGTACGAGTGTAGAGCACAGACTGATCTATTAGTAGTACTGGCACTAGAACTCAGACTGATATATGTCTAGTATGTAGTCTGTCTATACATCTCTACAGTATATATCAGTACTAGAATGAGGCTGATATATAGACTAGAATGCAGACTGATCTATTGACAGTATGAGTGTAGAGTACGGACTGATCTCTTAGTAGTACAGTCTGATATGATACTGGACTACAGTAGTGATATCTTAGAGTCATATCATGGACTTGCTATATGCAGTATACTGACTAAGGACTACCTCTCCTTCGAGTTCTACTTGAGAGCAGCTGCCTATCTCTACGGCCACGTAAAGATAGAGTCTTGGTGCTCATTACTGCTATACTATCTACAGCATGACAGGCTCGAAGATGCATACGTACTATCTAGGGACAGTATGAATCTGATAACGGACAGTAGAGTGATCTACATAATGTCTATACATATGAATGTCTGCTATAGACTGGGCAGATATGATGAATGCATGGCTGTATGTGCAGAGATAGAGGCGATAGAGCAGTCCAATCATACAGTATATATAGACTATAGTATACAGAAGACGATAGAGCAGCTGCGTAATATGTGCAGCTATAACCTCCTAGAGGAGTAGATAGATACTATACAGATGGAGTACAGTCTGTAGATCTTGAAGAGACAGGTACTGTACCGGATGAGATACATATAGAGACTGTAGCCCATACAGTATGGTACAGTGTATATATATGGAGCTGATACTGTACGAACGAGATTATGATGCAGCACGTATGGATAGGACTGTGATATATATCAGAGACTGTATACTAGAGGTATATCATATAGATGGGAATACAGTAGTGAGTGTGCTCAGACTGCGATGATACAGTCAGGGGGCCGTATAATAGCTAGTATAGACAGCTATTATATAGTAATATATGGTGATACAGTACCTACTACTAAATATGAATACTCGTACTATTTCTACTGCTAACATTGGAATCGTTGGGCCTCTTCCTAGGGATCTTAATACCCTCGGACTGCGCTTCAGTATGTCTAAAGATGACATTATATCCATCGTATCATCTCGAAGAGTACTGAAGAATCCATTCCGGAGGTATCAGCGTGTTAATGTTGTTAACGAAGGTGAATGCACAGTATGTCTTGCTGACTCACAGGCTCTGTATCTCTGTCCTGAGGATAAGGGATGTCAGGCTAAGTGCTGTAGAGGATGCATTGAATACTATGCTGATCTGAGTAACACCTGTTCATGTTCTACATGCGGCTATACCTTCACTATGGGTGATATTAGTCTGATCTATGGGAATAAGGCCTCCATTATAAAGAGTACACTATTTCGTCACAAGATACAGAGCCTTGTGGCTATCTATGACAAGTATCTTCCTCGTACAGCTAAGAGACTGTCTCTAGCTAGAGAACTGTCCTCTATAACCGGATCATCAGTCACAGATGAACATGTGATTGCCCTATTGTTATCACGTGATGAGGATATAATGGACAGGTATCTAGTTGGCATCGATCAATACCATCAAGATGTCTGGAGAGACCTCTTAATTGCTGCCAAGAATACTAAGGTCGTAGATAGGTGCAAGTCCTGCAACTATGATATTGAGGAGGTGTTACATAGTAGAATTGGAGCAGCTGACTATACTACCTATGATTGTGTACACTGTACTAACAGACTCTGTAAGAGCTGTGGTATAGTGTATGACCGTACCAGACAGATCCATCGATGTACTAGGAATGACGTCCTAAGCTTCAGGATGCTTACTAGTAACAGTAGGAAGTGTCCCAACTGCTTCGTCTACGTTATGAAGAGCCACGGCTGTGACGATATGTGGTGTACCGAATGTAAGACCACCTTTGACTGGGAGACTGGCGATATAACTGAAGGAAGAAGACACAACCCGGAGCATAGTGACTTCTTAGTCCATATGTACGACAACATCTCAATCAAGGACCCCTTCGATGGTATCCCAAGAATATTCTATTACTCCTCTCTAGACAATGCTCTACAGGGTAATGTCGTTAAGGATCATCTCTATGACATCTACGATGATGATACCCAAGCTCTAGAGAAGGCAGTATTATCCAATATACTGAACCACCTGTCTGACGTATCTCATACTCTATTACGTCTGGATCATGCATTACAGATGGACACTGTAATAGACCCATACATCGGAGAGTGCCCTCGAATTCAGTACCTACTTAACCCCAATAAGAAGTCTGCATCAACCCTCTATAAGAAGCAGATGACAGAGATAGCCATGAATATGTTTGCCAAGAGGTACATCTGTCATGCTATACAGGATCTAAGACAGTCCCTACTACGTTACTACCGCTATATAGTAAACAATCCTAGTACTAAATATACAGCTGAACACCTATACATACAGTACTGTAGAGAGATACACGAATGTGATACTACAATAAGAGCCATATATAGCTACTTCAATGTACATACTAATAAGAGAGTAGACCTATATAAGGTCCTATATGAGAATAGTAATGGATCTAGCTACAGCTACTATAACCGTACGACAGGTGTAATAATACCCATCGAATACACCATATACAATGAGATTGTTAGAGATAAGCTGCCTAGTGCTATGGTAGATCACATCAAGACCACACTAGATTCCTACACTGTATAAGCTACTTGTATATACTATAATCATAATACTTGAGGGGGCCTCGGCTCCCAATATAAGTATTATGATTAGACCATCTATACTACATCTTCTAGTACAGCAGACTGCTACTCTATATATGGGACTAGAGTACAGGACTAGATGTATATAGCTGCTCATCTAACTATAGGACTAGAGTACAGCTGTTATACTATGGAGGTATGGACTGAAGTACAGGACTAGATGTATATAGCTGCTCATCCAACTATAGGACTAGAAGTACAGCTGCTATACTATGAAGATATGGGACTAGAGTACAGGACTAGATGTATATAGCTGCTCATCTAACTATAGGACTAGAAGTACAGCTGCTATACTATGAAGATATGGGACTAGAGATAGAGTTAGGGGATAGTAGCTGTACTAGAAGAGATACAGGACTAGTAGAAGTACAGCTGTTATACTATGGAGGTATGGGACTAGAGTACAAGACTAGAAGTACAGATGCTCTATATCTGTACTAGAGTACAAGACTAGATGTATATAGCTACTATACTAGAGTATAGACTGGAATATGAGGTTAGATGTACAGCTGTTCCTCTAACTATAGGACTAGAAGTACATCTGCTATACTAGAGAGAGCAGCATATTAGAGCTGATCATCTACAGTATATATTACTCGATGCAGTGTAATATATACTAGGCTACTTCTTCTTCTTGGTAGTAGAGAGTACCACTACAACTAGTACGAGTACTGTCAGTCCTACAGCCCCTACTATAATCCAGGTACTGTTACCCTTATCCTTGCCTTTACCTTTACCTCCCTTACTTCCCTTACCATTAGATGGTGATGGAGCTGGAGGTCTAGGCGCAGGGCTGGGTGAAGGAGATGGACCTGGAGGAGTGGGTGATGGAGATGGAGGACTGGGACCGGGAGAGGGACTGGGGCCTGTAGTGTTGTTGATTATGCAGCTGTTCAGTGCATCTCTGTCACTCAGTTCTACTCTGCCTTCTCTAGTGACTACATCTATGTACTGTATGCAGAGATTGAGAGTATTGGGCGTACACTGTGGTACATTCAGTGTAGTGGATGGATTAAGGGGAGAGTCCTTACAGAGACCGAACCAACAGTATGGCTTGAGTAGGTCACTGTTGATGGCAGATCTGAAGTACGATTCTGCTGGTGTACCTTGCAGTCCCTCTAGCAGCTGCTCTGACTTCTCTCTGTAGTACTCTGGCGACTGATAGCATGCACAGATCAGTTCAGCCTGCTGTCTCTCATTCTCATCCTCTATACTATTGAGGTCTATACTCTGGCAGAATGACTCTAGAGTGTTACGGCAGACATTGAAGTTCTCCTCACCTGTTCTTAGGCATAGATTCTGACACTCAGGCTTAAGCATATTGAGTACTGATCTAGGCTGATTAGGGTCTAGTGTACACATATTCTCTGCGAAGTCAGCTCTCACCTGGTTGAGGGACAGTCCACTGTTACTACCACCAAGGGTATTCTGATAGAACCTAGGTACGTAGTCATTGAATACCTGGTAGCAGATGTCACTGTTATCGAGCACTATCTCGGACTGATCACTGGTCAGTATGTTACGCTCCTTACCACAGCACTGCTTATAGCAGAAGTATACATTGTACTCGTCCTCCATATCATATACGAACTGTACGTCATCAGAGTCTGGAGACAGCGTATTACCAGATACATTGTAGGGTACGAATTCGAAGCGCAGTCTGTCTCCTATATCATCATAGTTACTGACCTTATACCCTACTTCGTAGTAGTTACCTCTGTACGCATCACCACATGAAGAACCTGTCTGTAATACATTAGATAGTGGACGCTTAATGCCTCTAGTTTCATCGCTGACTACGTAGATAGCAGACTGTCTCTTACTAGGCATCTGCTGTCCACTTACCTCAATGAAGTCACTGAGGAAGAAGCGCAGATTCCTATCCTGCTCTCGTACATTGTTACTATCTCCACTAGCATCAGTCCAGTTGAATAGTCTCATACTAGGTATTCTCCAGCCCTGTCCACACTGACTTCCTCCACAGAATGCTGAGGTGACAGCTCCATTACGACCTTCAGCCTCTCTACCACCTCTATAGATGACAGATCTGAACTGTACGAAGTCCAGATTCACCAGATCATAGGGCCTATCTCTCGGATCAGTCCCACTGCCAGTGTACTCAGTAGAGCGTCTGATCTTCCAGAACATCCTGTAGCAGGTGCCTGGATAGTATTCTCTAGCATGATCATCGTCTACTAATGCAAGAGAGTGCGGAGTCTGACTACCAGATCTGCACCTCCAGTATATAGCTAGATTGCCCATATACTCATTCGTATCTCTATTGTACACTCTGATCTTATACCACTTATCAGCATATCTACAGCGCTGATTACATATACTGCTAGGACCAGTATCTGTATTCATGTACGATAGTCTATTATTAGTGTCCTGTATACTCCTGATTCTACCATGTCTGTCGCAGTAATTGCTCGTGGTAGGATCAGGTGCAGGACTACTGCTACCGTTCCCCATTTACTACTGTGTAGAATAGTTGCTGTATAAAATGCAGTGTACGCAACATACTGTAGGTGATATACCAGCTGACAGCGAGTCAATCTACTTGACCATTACTCCGTATAGTGGAGACAGTACTCATACTGTCTCGGAACTGTCCTTAAAGACTCTACTAGACAGATTCGTAGGCACTGTAGAGGAACTCACCATAGTCAACTCTCGTACTGGTATCAGACTGACAGATACAAGTATACTAGGGACTATGCCTAGACTATCTTACTTGAATATATACACTGATACACCAATGGTACTAGAGTCTCTAAGGGACTGTACCTCACTAGATGAAGTATATCTCTATGGCTGTACTGTAGATATCAAGGAGTTACCCTCCAGTGTATCTAGTCTGTACATGGAGAGATGCGACTGTAATCTAGAGAGTATAGCAGCTGCTATTCCTAAGCTGTACAGTCTAGTACTCAAGGATATGTCGGTAGGACAACTACCAGATATGACTGGATTAGACAGACTGTCTCTACTCAAGATAGTGGATTGTACAGTTACTGGAGTACATGAGTCTGTATACAGTCTAGGACTAGAAGTACTGGAGATTGTACATCACGTTAATGGGACTGATACTCCTCAAGTACTAGTACTTAAGGGCAGTCTCTCTAGTCAGAACATAGACAGTATAGTACTGTACGGCAATATACAGGCGGACAGTCTGACCATAGAGCATAGACCAAGCAACATACTAATCAAGGATAACATCGTAATCAGTAGACCGCCCACCATGAAGAAGGGTACAGAGCTGATGGATGTAAGACGCTGTCCTAATATCAAGATATATGCAGCTGACCTCTACAATAACGTAGACAGACTAGTGATAGACAGTCACAAGTATCTTAATGCAGATGACGACTACAGACTGCCTATACAGATAGTATCTGACTAGGATACGTGTGGGAGATATGTTATATTAGAGACAGACTAATATAACAGAGAGTCCTATACAGTATCCATATAGCTATAATGGAGATGGGAGATAACACCACTATGATACCATAGACTGTCAGTAGGAAGAACAGTGCGACGACTGTAAGGAGACATAATAGAGAGAGTCAGTATTATGTCAGTAGAGAATCAGCGCTTGAAGCCGTCAGATACGTCGAGCACTTCGCAGCCTTCTCCGTTATGGATACTCTTCACTATTCTGGGCAGCTTAGGCCAAGTATCGAGGATACTGTCCTGTATATTGGTACCTGTGATCTGGAGTACATCTAGTGGACAGAGTCTGAACTGTTTGAGTACACCGACGGAAGGAGTGAACTGTACTCTTATGAGGCTCAATCCGGCCAACTTGGGCAGATTGAAGGGTACAGTCACTCTGATTTCTATGGATCCTATTAGACAGAGCACTTCTAGTGTCTCGCATCCTGCGAAGCACTTACTGTCTAAGGTGACTGGCTCTGCACTAGAGTTGATCTCTAGCTTGTACGTATGATTGTTAGAGAGTATAGTCTGTACTAGTTCATCGAGAGTGTCAGATCTACCTATAGTGTACTTCTCTGCACTAGTGGAGCATCTCTCGCGTACTACAACGTGTATGTTGTCCTTGCGCACATCTATACGAATATCCTTGCTAGTTTCGTCCATTTACATCTACAGTCCTCTTACAGCCACCACTTCGAGGACAGCACTGTACTATCTCGTGTCTACGATCATGCTGTAGCCTAGGTTATCATAGATGACACAGTATGACTTGGACTGTAGTCTTGATAATCAGTTCTGTCCTCCTCTACGTAGGATAAGTCTGGATTCTGCATATGCTCACTACCAGAGTAGGACGAGTGATATAGTCTGTCAGTCATAGTGATTACTGGGTATTTAGTGCTAATATACTATAGGAAATAGTGCGTAGTAAATGCATATCAGTAGACTGTTTCTACAGTACTCTAAAGAGGAGGGTACCCGTATATCAACTGTCAGAGATGACGACTCTAGATATAACCTGTGGGTATATACCCTGACACTCAGTGCAGTACCTACTAGTATAGGGAATCTGCAGCATCTCAGTCACTTGACAGTAGAGGGATACTACGTAGGGTGTACAGCTGCTATACCAGTCAGTATGGCTGCTATCAATAGACTGTCTAGTCTGAAGGTACTGTCCCTTAATAGTGTATATATAGATCAGCCTGACATCGCTATCAGTACTCTTACAGATCTACGAATATTCCAGTGTAGTATTGGACAAGGTACCAGCTACGATATACTAGCATCAGTCAATCAGTACTGTACTAATATAGAGATACTGCACTTGAAGTATACTAGTGGAGAGATAGATAAGTGTAAGAACCGTAACTGTAGTGAGTGCGGTGCTGTCCTACCACCAGTCTGTAGCAGAGATCTGCCCATCGATAAGCTGACTAAGTTAAGAGAACTAGTACTGATAGAGGTACTGATCAATGCTAGTCTACCTAGCAATATAGACACTCTATCTAGTATCATGTGCCTGCATATATACTGCAGTATGCTGACCGGAACAGTACCTCTATCAGTACTGAAGCTGCCTAGACTAAAGTCCCTAGTTATAGTAGATAATGGCTATCTAGATATGGATACTGTAGATGAGGAGCTATTCTATAAGAGACCGCGAATAAGAATAGAGAGAGTGGTATATAAGAGATAGAGCTATGTATATGAGCAGTAGATAGAGCTATATGTACGAGGAGAAGTAGATGGGGTCATAGTCTCATATTACAGCACGCTGTAATATGAGAGACATCTAACTTAGGATACGAGTACTTCTTGAGCACATTCTGCTCTATAGCCTGCATATTATGCCTGCTGTTCTGAATAGCTACGTATTCTTCTCTAGACTGGTCCGTACTGTACCTTAGACAGATCCTTGAGAGTTATGAGCTGTACATCATCGTCTGGGTATAGCAGTCCATCTACATCTAGATCGGTATACATCTGTTGTACTGCTATACCTTGATCTATCAGTGAGTAGCCTCCAGGTAAGTATAGTACCTTAATGGGGACAGTAGTGGTATACTTGATCAGTGTGAATGTAGAGAGCAGCTTCTCATACTCAGTATCAGTGCTGACATCTAGTCTAGATATCAGAGCATGTATACACCCATGTTACACTCTACCGTTCATCCATCAGATAAGGGCTATCAGTCTGTACTCCTTCTGGATCGTAGTTACTCGCAGTGTTATTAGGGACTAGACATCTACGATCTAGTCCCTCTCTCATTGTGAGTATAGTGGCTGTACTATTACTAGTAGTATGTATCTTCTGCGCAGTAGTCTGTACAGTAGCCATTTACTGTCAGTGTATTATACAGACTGCTCTACTGTATAAATGGACTCTATAGATGCATTTCATCTAAGAGAGTCGGCACCTGATGATATACTCCTCAGGATCAGAATGAGGAATATGTGTACTGAAGAGAGTGAGAGAAGGAGACATAGAGTAGATTTGTCGCAGTATCATTACATAAGAGCAGATACTCAGCTATCGATCAGTACTATACATAACAGCATAGTCAATCTGCACTATCTAGTAGAATTGTAACTGCATATTCATCGTGATATGGGGACTGTTCAGTGTAGTATACCAGTATCTATACTGAATGGACTGTCACTGCTTCAGACCCTTAGACTCTCTAATGTAGCTATAGATGAAGGACAGAATCAGGTACTAATACTGCCTAGATTGCACGGACTATTCCTGCGCAGATGCACTCTATCTACTAGTACTACTTATGAACTGATGGCTGCTCTCAATGAGTACAGTGTAGATATAGAGGAGATAGACATAGTAGATATGTACCGTGAAGTAGAGCAGTACTATGGACATAGAGCTGTAGATGAGGAGTATCTGTACAGTAGACCAATACCTATAGACAGACTGAGTAGTCTAGCATATCTATCAGTCAGTAACTGCCATCTTAATGCTGCATTAACTGGCTGTGTAGAGAGACTGACTAGACTACAGATTCTACGTCTGAATAACTGTATACTGACAGCAGTACCAGAAGCACTGATCAAGATGCATAGGATGCTCAGATTCACTATATATGAGAGGATAGAGTATCTGTCCACTATACCTAAGATGCGTACTGACGTAATGACGGCTAGCAAAATAGTCACGTATACTGCTACAGACAGTGTATATGATATCTATCTTTATCGCTAGGCACGTACGCTATCTGTATACTATTCAGAACAGTATCTGCATTAGAGAGTGTAGTATATCTATACTCTCTACAGTATTCAGACCAGCATCTGTATTAGAAGTACTATATTATACCCATACAGTCTGTTAGTAGTACGTACAGTTCATACTGTTGATGACTGCTAGAATAGGGGGTAGTAAATGAGTGTAATTGTAACCAGAGACGAGAGGCATATTACTGTCACTGTAGGTAGAATAGTGGTACAGAGTATTGATAGTAGTGACAGGCCAGTGACTGTCAAGTTACCTGACCTTGGAGAGTATAGTACTGATGTGACTGTACTGGAGATAGTGGATGATCAGTCTAATATACTCTATGATTATCATCATAATTGTAGCTGTGTAGATGACTATAAGTTGAGAGTATCAGTCGACTGTATTAAGCGGTATGGTAATCTAGAGAAGCTGATTCTTCGTGGAGTACAGCTTACTGATGGCTGTCTTACAGATGTAGTGAGCAGTGCTAAGAGTGTAGAGTTATATGCAGTTACTGGTCTTGAATGCACACTTGAACAGCTAGTAGCTGTACTCGACAGTAAGGTGGAGAGTCTGCATCTCTATCTGACTGACATCAAGGGCAAGAGTACAGATCTCAGTAGATTGACTGCACTCAAGAGTCTAGTGATCAGATACTGTCCCTTCTTAGAAGTCAGTCTATCTGCTCTACAGATAGGTACACTAGACAGTCTAGAAGTCTGTCATGTAGCAGACCATAAGAGTAAGGATACCATGGACCATCACTTAGGTGTAGATATATAGACAGCTGCATACACTGTAGATGAGGGGAAGGGGATATATATGTCATATTACAGGAGTCTGTAATATAACTAACGGGTGACTTATACTAGTCGATCCACTTGATTATCTGTACATCTGTAAGAGATACGCTCCAGTCAGCTAGAGTCCACTCTATTCGTTCACGCTTATCACTGTCGTTAAGATCTCTGTACTGGAGGTAGATATTCTTTGGTATGTACAGTCTGCCCTCACTCCACTTGTATATGGCAGTACCTCCATCCTCACTCTTATCTATTAGGTAGCAGTCCTTGACCCTCTTAATGTCAGTATACTTGATGGAGAGTAGGCAGCTGTATCTGAAGTAGACCTGTATCCTAGTCTCATACATCATACCAATACTCCTAGACCAGCGACCTATGTCAGTATACTGCCGTAGATACTCTCGTAGTACATCCTGTAGGAGTAGTGGATCCTGCGAGTCTTCTTTACTATAAGAAGCACCATACGCAGTGCACGTTCCCTGCATAAGGACGAATGGCAGGTCAGGTCTGGACTCTACGATATACTCCAGTGTACCTATGCTGCAGTTGCTGTGTTCAGACTTCGCAGTAGCTATTATATCTCCTATACAGTATGTGCAGTTACCACATCTGTACTGTACATTCTTCCTAGTGTTATAGACTGTACAGACTTCATTAGTATAGTCCTTGAAGATGATACCTATAACATGTATACCATAAGTATCTGACAGGTATCGTTCAGACAGCTCTATAGCTATCTTATACTTCTGCTCCTGTAGATAGTGAATAGCTAAGTCTATAGAGATATACGGACTATAATCTGTATCACTCAGTATATTAGATACACTCTTAATTAGGCACTTACGTATAGTATCTTCGTCAGCATCTCTAGGAAAGTCCAGTCCTATCCTATTCTCATTGTCATAGAATGGATGATATACTGTCCTATTATAGCTGCTCATTTACTATGCTGTATAAGCCCACTCATATTACTAAGTGTATACACTCTAGGGATCAGTCACGTCAAATAGGGGTATCTCCAGTACCTTACTATCAGACAGTATGGACTGCTCTATAGACTGTAGTTCAGTACTATCTGTAGATCCCATACTCTGATACTCCTCTAGTGACAGATGCTCCATAATGGTGAGAGTAGCAGCTGACATATTGAAGAGACTGATGTACACTGTACCAGAACTGCTGTACATTATACCGTGTACTCCTAGTGCAGAGTATATCTGCTCTAGCTCTACTATGCTGAAGTATCTACACTCTTCTGGTAGGAATAGTACAGTGATAGACTGAACAGTTCTATACTGTACTAGGGTATATCTCTTAGTGAAGTCCTCATATATACTGGCAGTGATGTCATGATCCTTACATAGGCCCTGTATAGATATGTATCCATCCTCTATACAGCCCTCTCTATACTGTGATAGATCAGTCTCATCTGTACTGTCATCTATATTAGGCAGCATATCATAGATGACTAGGCCTCTACTCAAGGTCAGTATGGCTACTGTACACTTACTGTCCTGCATTTAGGACACTACTCATTATATACAGACTCCTGTGTAGTAAATGAGACGCAGATCGTATACGGTACCTACACTAGATAAGACACTTGCATCTGATGCAGGGGACAGACCTGCACTTAAGCGTAGACTGTCTGACGTCGACTACATAGATGATAGTATAGATAGTCCTGTAGATCTACCCTGCAACTGTATCTGGTGCTATCCTCCGCATATATATGAAGACGAGTATATGGATACTGTACGCTATCTGCACATCGAGTATTACAGCGATAGTACTGTAGTGGAGATGGGCAAGTATAATCAGCACTATGACTCGGAGTATATTAACCCTGATCATGAGGATTACTACTTCTGTACAGTGCCTAAGTCAGTACCTGATAGTATATCGGCACTCACTAATCTAGTCAGTCTATGGATAGAGTATAGGGACTGCAATAAGACTGATGAGTACAGTGCAGTGACTATATCAGTATCTGCTCTGAACTGTCTGACTAGAATGAGGAGTCTGATCCTAGGTAATATGCATCTGATCAATGGAGAAGATCAGTACTTAATGCTGCCTAGATTATTGTATCTTAGCCTGGAGAAGTGCAGACTAGATCGTGGCACTACTTATGATATCATCTCCGCTGTCAATGAGTACAGTCCAGATATAGAAGCGATAGATATAGCTAAGATGCATAGAGAAGTAGATCAGTACTATAGTAAGGAGACTCATACTGACGTGGTACTGAGTGATAGACAGCTGCCTATAGATAAGATGATCAGACTGAAGCATCTGAACATAGATAAGTGCTATCTCAATGCTGCATTACCCGACAGCATAGACAGACTGAATAGCAGACTAGAGGATGTATTCATCAGAGACAGTATATTGACTGGAGTGCCAGATACTGTACTGAATATGACTAGGCTAGAGATACTCTGTATAAGGGAGAGAGCTGACTATCTGACTAGAGTATCAGCGGCTGTACTCGAGAAGAAGACTAGCTTTGGAGGTACAGCTGTACATCTATACTGTGTACATAATATGTGTAGCTGTACTAAATGAAGAGCAATGAATACTGTAAATACTGCGGATCTGATGTGTATGAGTATCTGATCAGTACACTGTGCTGTAAAGGTACAGTATGTAATAGATGCACTGTACAGTTCATGCTGACCTCTACAGTTCCTATGTGTAGAATCTGTCAGGACATATGGTACGATAATGATCTCAATATACAGCTAGATACAGACGACTACTTAGATGTAGTACAGCATAAGAATGCAGCTGCACTATCTATGGATCAGTACTATAGACAGCTGTGGAATACCTTCGTCAGACTGTATACTGACGAGATACTGTCTCACTTAATAGAGAAGTACAGTCTGGATGCTGTCCCTACTAATATGATAGAACTGAGACAGTATCTCTATGATGTAGATGAGCAGTTGGATGAGGCTGAGATAAGGACAGCTGCCAATACTCTCAATGATATGCTGTATGAGTTCTCCTTCGAGGATAAGCAGACGTACCAGATCTGCACCAGTAGAGAGCCTGAATCATGGACAGTAGACAGCTGCAATAGTAATAAGCAGTACATAGATCTGATGTACAAGATACTAGAGGAAGTAGGTATAGACAATAAGAGATGCACTAACTGTGACTACGTACTATTAAGGGATAAGACATGGGACTACGTTAACTGCAGATCCTGTGTCAGTCTAATGAGATGGCATGATGAGCTGATGGTATACTCCTGCGGTAAGAAGACATACAATGTGCATCCTCGTACTGTGAATGTGTGGAGATTCTAGGAGTCATATTACTAAGGTGTAGTGTAATATGAGTGCATGATAGCAGTCTATGTACTGAGTATAGGTACTTCACTTACTATACTATTATGCAGTATAGTCTGCGCTACTACACTGAGGTCAGCATCTGCTATAGATCTTATACTCGCATAGTCTTCGAGTGATGGATGGTCTAATACTGTCATATGGACAGTTGACATACTGAACAGCGTTACGAAGAAGATGCCTTCATCACGGTACAGTATACCATCTACACCTAGCTCAGTCCGTATCTGCTCTCGCTCTTCTATGGAGAAGAATATGTACTCATTAGGTATATACAGTAGTCCGATAGACTGCACAGTAGTACGCTTGATTAAGGTATATGCCTGGATGAGAACTCCTCGTATTCAGCTTCACTCTCAAAGCTAGTATTCCTATACAGATCCTGCATAGATATGCTGCCTTGGTGCATCCACTCTTCCTCTATATATATGAACTATCAGCAGACATCTGATCTCCATACTCCTCCTGATTGATGGGATGATTGCTCAGTGGTAGATCATAGATATCAAGGCCTGCATTCAGTGTAAGTATAGTAGCTGTACCCTTACTCTTAGTATGTATGTCATGCGTAATGCTCGTACTCATTTAGTACAGCTGCTATTAAGACTATACATTAGTCTACTACCGTATATAGTACATTGGTACTAAAGGTACTGATGACTGAGAACTACGACGCTATGATTGAGCAGTTCTACACTGACCTGGTAGAGTGTGGTCTGATTGATGAGTCTAAGGTGATAGGATCAGCTGTACGTAAGGTACAGGAGTGGATAGAGACTGATAAGCCTAATAAGGAGCTGATTAGAGAGAGGATGCAGCAGAATATAGAGTACATAGAGAGTGATGACTGTAGTGATCATGATAAGGTAGTGAGGACTGTCATGAACAAGGTATATCTGCAGCACTTGAACAGAATGGACTGATATGGAGAGCAGCTTAGATGATCATATTACAGACCGTGTAATACGACTGACTAACGAATACTTAGAGTGACTGTAAATGGTAGACAGTTACAGTATAACTGTAGATCAGATGTATACTGCTCTACTAAAGGCAGGTCTTATACCTGCATCAGATAATGATACAGTAGTCAATACATACAGGAGTATGATTGAGCATGATATACTGGTATGTGAGGAAGAGCTGCAGAGAGTTAAGCCGTGTTACGAGATGGTCTCTATAGTGATGGGCGAGCATATGCTAGACATGGAGAAGGATACTACCAGTGATAGAAAGAAGATGAGACTGTACACTAAGTTCTATATCTATAGAAGATATATAGATACTGTTACTGGAGCAGTTGACTGATAAGTGAGAGACAGAAGTATCATATTACAGCACTGTAATATGACCTATGTATATGCCAGTATAAACGATGAATACTAAGACTATAGAGCGATATGATTGCATGAGCATCAAGCTGATTAAGAGGCTGCTAGACGAGAACCTAGTGAAGACAGTACTGACAGACGCTACTTACGAAGACTCATTCAGACTAGCAGACAGTCTGAATATAGAAGGAGATGATGTACAGTATGATGTAGTGAAGGACTTCATGACTCTGAACCATGACAATGACGATATTATCCGTGACGAAGGAGGCTGCGGGCGGTATAAGAAGAGTAAGTGGATTAGTATGGTGAACAGTATTGATGACCTTGAGAAGCAGGTACAGAATGTGATCGATTACTACAGGATTATAGTGGACTGTTATGATGAATACGACACTGGTTGTGATCATGAGACAGAGAATATGATATTGAATGATCTATATGATGATCGTATTAGATGGAATTACATACCTGATAGACCGCACTGTTATGAGATAGATATCGTGCTAAATAAGCAGACGTATAAGTTACTGCACTGGATAACTGAAGAGATGTATACTGTCACTAGCACAGATATACCTAGAGCTGAGATACTGGATGATGGACTGCACATCGATGGAATGATGTATACCAATTACAGTCCATTAATCCACAGAAGAATAATAATGGAGGCTGTACTCTATAATAGACTGGATATAGGAGGTACGCTGACTACTAAGAGATCAGCTGCTATAGAGTACTTATACGGATATCATAAGAGAGTGAAGTATATACTGTATGCTCTTATGGGTATAGAAGATCTTGTTGTGAAGAATCTGTCTTCTATCAGAATAGTATATCCAGAGATGCCTACCGATATAATGGACTCGGATACTATGGTTAATCGAGAGTATACATATACTATATATGCAGACAGATCTGATAACAGTCCAGATTATGCCTATGAGAGACGAATAACTGTACCCTTCTCTTCAGAGAAGCATGTATACTTAATACGGCATGAACCCCATAGCGACGATCATATTAAGATGGCTCTAGAGCTCTGTATACTGACAGGTAAGACAGCTGCTAAGATACTCAATACGCATGATGGTATAATGTATACTGTTAACAGTAAGCTGACAACAGAGCATATTGATCATTATGGTAGACTGCTAAGAGCTAATGATGCTATCATATACTCAGACTGTGAATGGGGTATTGGACATGGTGAATCTACTTCACATACTATAGTAGTAAGCTGTATCGGGAGTGGTAGTAATATATATGAATATGCAGCCTTAGTCTATGATCATAAGCAACATCTAATGGTAGACTGTATAGTACTGACTAATAGTAGAGCTAAGGTAGAGAAGTATAGTACTACAGTAGCTGATGATGAGAAGTATTCACATGGATTCGTGATAGAAGATGTGGGAGAAGATGAGACTATGACAGAGCAGCTGATAGAATTCATAGGCAGATATCCTGGCTCTCCAATTGCATACTACAATGTACCAGATCCAGATATACTCTATACTGATAAGAGGAAGATAATACCGCTGCCTTACTACATGCAGATAATGGATATGCCTGATCTAGAGACTCTATACGATGAGATGATTCAGGACGGCTATTACTATGATTACGACAAAGATCCTATCCCCTTACTGTTCAATAGAGCATTCGATGACTGCATTGCTGTTATGAAAGTAGGTATACATTATTCATATCAGCGCGAGGAGTATATGAACTGCGATTCTTGCCGATCATCTGATTCTAGCGGTAGCTCTGATGATTCCGGAGATTATGGTCAATATGATCACTGCAATGATTACGCAGATATATGGTACGATGGAGACAGTATGTACAGATAGTATAATCAGACTGTTATAGAGTAAGACTAATGTACAGAGATATCTGCTATGAATAAGGTATATCTGCAGTACTTAGATAGCCTTAGATGATCATATTACAGCTCTGTAATATGACTGATAGTAAGTACTGTAGAGTATACAGTAGTATAACTGTACAGAGCATTCGGTGCTATGATAGAGGATATATACTGCAAGATGATAGCAGCTGATATTATACCAGATGATGTAGCGGAGAAGACTGTCAGAGATATGATAGGAAGAGTCTGTACAGATGTACTATATGAAATAAGGAATAAGCCTGATGTAGAGACCGTACAGTCATTAATACGAGAGAATGAGAGTATGATACGTACTGATGAAGAGATGATTGATCTTGCTGTTATGAGACTAGCACTGACTAATAGAATGTATATGGAGTACTTAAGTAGTACGAATACTGATAAGGGGAATAGTACTGATAGGAATACTGTTATGGAGAATGGGACTGAAGTATAGATCGAGGAGATGTAGTAGAGACATTATACTGTACAGTATAATGTACTGTCACGACTGATGTACTTGGTATAAGGGAAGTATTATATACTGGTAGTAAAAGGTATATCAATGGCAGACTTTCACATTCCGTCGCCATTTACAGGGGATCTCCTGCGCTTCGTAACTAAGAATGTACAGGATATACCACTGTCTGGAGAGGGTAAGGTACTGGCCTCATATCTTAAGTACAGAGGTGTAACAGCTGACATAATAGACTCATTCAATACCTTCATCGGGTATGGTATTAACAGTGTGATGGCTGCTACTCCCATAGTATTCTATACCATAGATAGGAACGGTAATAGGGTTCCGTATAAGGAGTATGTAGTCAGACTGACTAATGCAGTGCTGCCTATCATTGGAGATGAAGGTACTGTACTTACTCCTGAACAGGCACATCTTGATGAGCTGACTATGAGTACAGAGCTGATGTACACTATTACTGAGAGAGCATGGCAGAATGGAGAATGGGTGGAGACGGCGGACTCTATCAGATTCAATGAACTGAATGCTGGACAGCCATTCTCTCTAGGTAAGATACCCAGTATGGTCAGGAGTCAGTACTGTGCTACTGGAGGTAAGAGCAATAGAGAGCTATATGAGATGGGAGAGTGTCCGTCCTGGCCCGGAGGCTACTTCATTACTAACGGGGAGATGAAGAACATAGTGATGAAGCAGAAGCTCAGGAACAACAGGTTCCTAATCTACAAGGACAAGAAGTCTGACGACATAGCTAAGTGTACTATGATCTGTAACCTGCCCTCGGGCACTACTAAGATCAGTGTCTTCAGGACTACCTTCAACAGTCCAGTCTGTACATGGATCAAGTTCATGGGATACCAGGAGTCAGGCGGTAAACCTAAGGAGATCAACATGTTCTATATGCTAGAACTGATGCATAAGTATGCCTTCAACAGTGCAGAGGACAGTAACAATCTACTTGAGATAGTGGACGATATACTCAGGTATGTGAATGAGGCAGTGCGCTCTGAATCCAGACTGATCATAGATCATACGCAGATACTCTACCTGACTGAGGGTAACAGCAGAGACTCTAGAATAGTACAGTTCGCCAAGAAGGTGGGAATAAGAGACAACAGTGTAGCTACAGAGGACTACTTGATTAGGAGCATTAGAGAGGGACTATTCCCGCAGTACGATACGGTAGCTGATATCATAGCTGCTAACAGTGACATGGATATACTGCAGTACAAGTATGCAGCTCTCTGCTACATGATAGCTAAGTACGTGGAGTATCTTGTAGGATACAGGAAGGAGGATGACCGTAACAGTCTCGCCACTAACAAGATCGATACTCCAGGTATAGCACTGACCAATCTGTTCAATGACATCTGGAAGGGAGAGGTAACACAGTTCATCAACGACATAGAGTCTAGTGGCAGACTGAATACACTGTCCATTGAGATGGTCCGTGCATCTCTCATGTCTGATCTAGCTAGAGAGATAGAGAATACCTTTGAGTCCTCCATCAGAAGTACCAAGTGGGGTTATAAGTCCAGTAGGAGGACTCCTAAGAGAACACAGATGGTAGAGAAGCTGCAGACTAATACTATTACACTGCTGTACAGTGAGATCACTAAGATAGTCGTACCCTCATCCAAGAAGGGTAAGCAGCTGGAGGTGAGAGAGAATCATCAGTCACAGACTGGCTACATAGACTACGTAGATTCTCCAGAGAGCAGTGCCTGTGGACTGACTAAGAGAAAGGCTATAACCTGCTACATATCTCAAGAGAGATCAGACAGAGATGTACTGCGTAGAATATACAGTACTGGACTACTAGATCCACTCTCCTTCAATGATGAGGATGGTACTGGAGACAGGCGGGATGTACTGTTCTTGAATGGTAAGCTGCTAGGTAGATGCAATGGTGCCGAGATGATGAGAAGGATGACAGCACTTAAGAGGCAACAGATTATACCCTTCGATACCATGATAGTGTACGATAGAGTGAAGAAGGAGCTGAATATCAGTACTGATGGAGGCAGATGCACTAGACCTCTACTAATTGTGAATACAGAGACTGGACTGCCTGTAATGTATGAGAAGAATCTGTTCGGTGCACCCTTCGAGACACTTCTTGAAGAAGGAGCTGCAGAGTATGTCGATGCATATGAACAGGAGTTCCTTCTAGTAGCTGACAGTCTGACCAATCTGATTAAGCACAGGTACAGTACTCCTCAAGGGGAGAGACTGCAGTATACTCATGTAGAGCTGGATCCTAATGCACAGTTTGGCTTCGCATCAGCTGAGATACCACTCGCCAACCATAATCTGGGTACTAAGAACTGCTACGCCTGTAACATGATGAAGCAGGGTATTGGTACCATAGGCAGTAACTACTTCAACAGATTCGATACTGGTACTAAGATGCTAGACTATCCTACAGAGCCTATAATGGAGTCTCAGATGAACATAATCAGTGGACTGAATCAACTGCCATCTGGGCGTAACATAACAGTACTGTACATGGCCTATAATGGGTACAATCAGGAGGATGCCATCATCATCAACGAAGGCAGTGTACGTAGAGGAGTATTCAACTATACGGTGTACTATAAGTACAAGTTCGTAGCTACTAGTACACAGACTGCTGCTAGACTCACTGATGAGGACAGGGAGAATCCCATCTATGCTAATCTGAATCCTAATACTGGTATAATAAGAGAGGGCAGTACTGTCAAAGCAGGAGATGTACTCATTAGAGTTAGACAGACTGTACAGAAGGAGGGACTGACTGAGGTCACTAATGCAGACGTCACCGTTAAGTATGGAGAGATGGGTACTGTCACTAGAGTATCAGCTGCAGGCAAAGTAGTCAAGATCAAGATAGAGAACAGGAGGAATATCTTACAGTTACAGCCTGATACTGGTACCTACTACAGGTTCGAGGGAGACAAGTTCTCATCCAGAGCTGCCACTAAAGGTGTAGTCAGTGTACTCCTACCAGAGGATCAGATACCAGTATCCAGTACAGGTCTAGTACCAGATATAGTGATCAATCCACTGGGTGTACCTACTAGAGCCCCCATCAATCTCCTTAAGGAGATCTACACCAGTATGGGCTACGCACTGAAGGGCAGACGCACTAATGGTACTACATTCAACAGTCCTGCACAGTACGAGAACAGCACTGCTGATATACTACAGGAGTATGGCTATGATAGAATGAGTGAGCATGTGATGCTAGATAGACGGACTGGACGCAGATTCGAGGGCACATTCTTCCTAGGTATCTGCAACTACATGATGCTGAACCATCACGCTATAGACAAGTTCCAGGGACAGGGTAAGGACATTAGACGGGAGATCAGCACTGGTCAGCCCATCAAAGGTAGACGAAGAGGTGGAGGTATCAGATTCGGAGAGTGGGAGAGAGACGCCCTACAGAGCCACTCTGTATCAGGCCTCATGTACGATACAATGACTAAGTCGTCAGACGAGTACAGATGCGTAGTATGTAAGAACTGCTCCACTAAGACAGCACTACAGCCTACTAACATCACAGACAAACGCTGCATACAGTGCGGTAGCAATAACGTCTATCCTGCTACCATAGGTCGTAACTTCAGCTACTTCTCTGATCTACTCACTGGACTAGGTGTAGGACTGAGATACGGACTGGAATGAGTATATAGATACTGTATGTAGATAGAGCGTTGGAGACAGCATGCATATATACTAGACTGATTGGGAGGACAGACTTGACATAATACTAATACAGTATTATGTACTATAAATGCAGTACGAGGCCTTACCTCATACTCTTAAGGAGATACTCTGTACTGATGACCTAGACAGTATACTAGAACTGTCAGTCACTGTACATAAGGACAGAGTAAGTATATGTATAGATCAGTGTGAGGAGCTGTCCTATACTTATAGTGCAGACTGTACACTAGACTTTGTCAAGCAGATGAGTGCTCTATCCGGTCTGTCTACACTAAGTATAGTGAATGAGACAGCAGCTGTACTACCACTAGACGCTGATATCATTGGAGATATGACCCTATTAGAGACACTGTATCTAGATGGAGTGACTGTAGATATGAAGCAGCTGCTCTCTAATACGAAGGTACTCAGTACTCTCACTCTTAAGAATATGGACATAAGCAGTATAGATCTGCTTGAGCAGTCTACCATTAAGAGGCTCACTCTAGTTAAGTGTCAGTCTCATATATCTGGAGATCATCCTCTATATCTGAATGATATACAGTCACTGCAATCAGTATGGATAGAGGACTGTGATATAGAGTATGTACCAGACCTATTCGGATGTACAGACTTGAGACTGCTGTACATCAAGGACTGTGACCTATCTAGGGACAGACTGGACTGTATTCCTATAACTGATGTAGATCTCTGTAGACTAGATGGACTGACCATCACCAGATGTAATCTGGAGGGTAGAGTACCAGACTGGCTATCTATCTGTGTACAGCTTAGGAATATAGATCTGAGCAGTAATAGACTGTCTGGAGATATACCACAGAGTATAGGACAGCTCACTAACTTACAGTACCTGGACCTGAGTAATAATAGACTGACTGGAGGATTAGATGTACTTAAGGGCATGAATGTCAGTGCTGATCTTGATGGTAATCTGTTCAGCTGATGAAGGTGGGGAGATTCTACTGTACAGCTTATATATACTGTGTAGTCTGAGTAGTATAGAGATAGAGTACAGATACTGCATCTGATAACATTAACGTCAACGTCTCCTCCGTCGTTCTTTACAGTCACTAGTAGGACAGACTGCTCCACTTACTAGTCTGATTAGTGGTCTATATATGCTTGATTGCTAGTACAGACTACCTTACCCTAGACTGATTAGTAGTATAGATGTGCAGCTGATTAGTAGAGCAGTCTGATTATTAGTACAGACCGATGCACTGATTACTCGGACTATTCGACAGACTGTCTATTCTCTATATATCGAGTAGATAGTACCATTCTATGATAGGGTAGCTGTATCATCTGTACTGTAGATACAGTGCTAAAGATACTATGGATAGTAGTGTGATAGACAGACTGAGAGACTGCTATCTATTAGGTGAAGTACAGGGTCTAGATATCAGACTGGTAGATGGTACTGTCGTGTGTGCTATGCTGTATAGTAGTGCTGTATATAGTGCAGTATGGAAGATAGATACTAATACAGTGCTGGAGATAGGTAGACTGTCTGGTATGTACAGTCTACAGTATATCAACGTATTAGACCTTAGTACTAGTCCTAGTGTAGTAGTGGATGTAAGGAGTACAGTAGCTGATATAGATACTGCCTATGCTGCAGGTAGACTGATACTACTCTATATACAGGGACTTAAGGGAATAGTATAATGATACATATTACGAACTGCAGTAATATGTCTATAAACAGACATGTCTGTCCACGATCTACTCAAGGATATAGATCACTATACAGATGCCGAAGAGATACACATATACGCGGAGAGGCAGTCTAATACCTTACATATACAGTATAAGCTGCTGTACGGTAACAGTACCATACTCTTAAGCAGCACTGTACATATAGATACTAGACTGATGGTAGGCTCTGTCAAGTACTATACTAGACTAAGACTAATAAGAGTAGAGTGTAATGACTGTATAGTAGATGCACGGAGGCTATTCGATAGTACAGAGAATAGAGCTATACAGATAACTATAGGTGCAGACTCTATACTATGCTGATCTACGGCAACTCTGTACATATTATAGCACTATAATATGTCAGTCTGTCTCTATCTGATCTACTTGCCTGTAGATCCAAATCCTCCCTCTCCTCTATCAGTGCAGTCTAGACTGTCTACCTCTTCTATTATAGAGCTGTACTCGTATCTCTCTAGTATGAGCTGGGCTATTCTCTCTCCCTTCTTAATGTAGTACTCCTTCTCAGTGCTCTGTAACAGTACTATTATCTCGCCTCTATAGTCAGAGTCTACTACTCCACCATGCACTGTAATACCCTTAGCTCCTAAGGAAGAGCGTGGAGCTATTCTACCGTAACAGTGCTCAGGCATAGAGACTGCTATACCAGTCCTAACCTCAGTAGTCTTCATGACAGATAGTACTGTATCCTCTAGTGCATACAGGTCGTATCCAGCTGCTCTAGCAGAGCCCTTAGTGGGAATGATAGCATCAGTATCCAGCTTCTTGACGTATAAGATGGTAGTCATTTCGTGACTGCTTAATAGGACAGCTGCAGACAGTACGGGACTAATGCAGCACTACTCACTACGTTACGAACAATCAGTCAAGGACCATCCTACTGTACAGTATACTGTGCGATACAGTACTGTAGATGCCCCTGAGACTGTTAATACTATGCAGATATCTAAGGATACTGATCCCTCTCCATCGAAGGCTTAGACTACAGTTCTATAATGGAGCTGTCTATCAAGTGTGACGCTGAGCACACTGGTGGACTGACTCTAGCGTACGACTTTGCAGTCAAAATGCCCGAACTAGAGAGACTTACACTTGAGGAAGTGCAGGTAGATGGTACCTTCACTGACGCTCTAAAGATCTGTTCAGCCACGAATGTCACTATCAATGACTGCGATATACAGACCATTGATCTTAACGAGATCAATTGCTACAGGAACACTAATGCGTACAGACTCACGTTAGATTGCTGATATATAGGAGACATACTCAACTGCTATCACAGAGGTATGTTCTACGATATCACTATCACTGGCAGCATAATCAAGACTAGAGCCACATTCCTATCTAAGATGGACGACTATCTAATACACTCTAATGACAGACTCTCTCTAATGATAGAGAGCTGCGGAGTCGACGTATAGACCAGCATATACTAATGTACATATGACTATTATGTACTATACAGATTGGACTGATTACAGCTGGTATACTCTCCTAGTATACTCTAGTATAGGCAGCCGATTACTAGCACTATTCTCCTAGTATGGTGTAGTACAGACTGCTCTCGTAGTGTATACTGTAATATACTAGGAGAACAGTCCTTATAATCAGTCTAGTCTGTACTAGAGTATACTAGGAGAATAGGCAGCTGTACTACAAATACGTAGTAAGAGAGACAGCTACTGGACTATCCATATCTGTATAGATAGTCTGTACTAATACTGTATATATAGCCTAGATGACAGACTGACTACTCTACTAGAGCATTCTATCAGTACTACATGCTGTGATATAGTGGTATATTGGAGCTATAGTATTATACAGTGTCATTAAATGTATATACTGTATATAGTACTATTAGCGTTACTAGGTAGCGTACATGCGAAGAAGGACAGACATAATACAGGCATAATCATCTGTATAGTGGTAGCGTCATTCTTAGGACTGATAGGAGTGATATATCTGCTGTACAGACTGATTAGATGCAGATACGGGAAGGAGAAGGGGAATGAGATGGAAAATGAGAGGCTGATCACAGTATATGGCGCAGTATAACCCATGACTACTTACTCTGTATAGTATGCAATAGAGAGACTGCAGAGGTATACTCTATCATTCCTCCTACCGTAATGCAGACACAGCATATAGACTGTCCATATCAGCGTACTAATCTCACTATAGAGATGCTCCACTAAGACCATAGTATAGATAGTGCAGTTACAGATACTGTGTATCTCATTACTACTAACGGTCACAATCCTATCTACTCTGTTCAGTGGCCAGTACCTGTAGATACCTCTTACGTAGTAGTATAGGACTCCTTCACTGTACATAGTGACACACCACTCACATTATACCGTATACGGTATAATGTATGACAGCTTCAATCCATTACCAGTGTACAGACTCTGTACTATCTATTAGTGCATCTTCTCAACATATAGCGCTGTAGTCAGTACATCTATTCAGTGTATAGTACAGTCTGCTCTACACTTAGTACTAAGGGTGCTGTATACTGACTATAGTGACAGTCTATCTACTCAGTATATAATAGTGCAGATACTGTACTCTAGTCAGTACATCTATTCAGCGTATAGTACAGTCTGCTCTACACTTAGTACTAAGGGTGCTGTATACTGACTATAGTGACAGTCTATCTACTCAGTATATAATAGTGCAGATACTGTACTCTAGTCAGTACATCTATTCAGTGTATAGTACAGTCTGCTCTATCTAGATCTAATACAGTATACAGTAGTGATAGGCTGTCTACTCAGTACATAGTGCAGTATCTGCGTAGGAGACAGACTGCATACAGTCCTCAGTATAGTACAGTATATGAGTTCTTATCGACACCTCGTATGTGCATTAGTCAGTCTGCTCTCCTCCATACAGTGTACAGTACTCAATGTATATATTACACTCTATGTCAGTATAATATATATATGTACAGTGGGATACAGAGCTTCACATAGGCTACTTAACTATATAGGTCTTACTCTTCATCCTCTCTCTAGAGTCATCTATCATCTGCAGTATACAGCGTATGACGTGCTTAGTCTTACACTTAGGACCGTACTTGAATCTGATGTGGAACAGCTTCTTCACCTTAGTGTGTCTCCTACAGTTATACCTTATTCTGCACAGTCTCTGCTCATCAACAGGGTCAGATAGTGGATCTATCATAACATAGAAGGGGCTGTCCTTACCATAGTAGTACAGTAGTACTCCTGGCTCATATCTCCTATGACATCTAGTTAACCATGCAGGCTTCTTCCTGATATCTAGCACTCTGATCTTATACTTCTTGAAGCCTAGCAGTACACTCTCTATAGTCAGCTTCTCATAGATGAACTGTCTATAGCACCTAGATGCCAGTCTATCCAGTACAGTACTCTCGTCCATGTAGCTGCTATTCAGTCCAGTATATTGATCCATTTAGTTACCGGAGATATCGACTGTATCTCCAGTAAAGATGTTACATAAGGACAGTATATCTGCTACTCTAAGTACAGTACTCTCACTGCTTGACAAAGGCTCTGTTAGAAGACATAGGATATGTCAGTAGATTAAGTACTCTATATGGACATATTACCAGTAGGTAATATGTTACTCTCTATAGTATAAGTGTCTGATCAGTATACTAGATAGAGCAACTGTCCTGATAATCAGCTCCGTACAGTATATCTAATCAGTGTACTGACTCTGAATCTGTACTACTAACGACCGAAGGAGACATCATCAGTATATCATCTGTACTAGAGATCAGTCTACTTACTATGCACTGGTCCTGAAGTCTATGCTACTATACATATACTCTGAGTACAGAGCTGTCTACGTCAGGTATGGACCAGTACTTAGGATGGAATAGGCGTATTATGTAGGGCTTCAGTATCTGTGCAGCTATTATATACAGATTGATGTACACATAGTCTGGATTATCTATGCTGTCATAGTCGTACTCTTCGTAGAATGCCTCGTTGAATGCAATCAGTTCTATCAGCTGCTTATCCGTGAGCAGATCCAATAGCTGCTTATACGTTACCTGTCTGTTTACTACGTGAGATGGCAGCTTACTTATATGCAGCCTCTTAGTAGCCTCTAGCCAGTCATAGACTGCATGGAATGCGACTGCTAACTCTGACTCTATATCTAGTGGACAGTCTACGCTGCCTCTCACTTCAGATAGAGGACAGTCATGATACTCAGTATGAGAAGGATGCCTCTCTATTATACAGTCACAGACTATAGACCTATACAACTTAGCTATATGTCTGTAGTTCATCAGCTGTTTATACATTTATAGTAGCGTATACAGTATATAGCTGCAGTACAGTATAAGACAGATCACAGATACAGTATATAGCTATAGTGCAGTATATAGCTATAGTACAGTTTATAGCTATAGTACAGTAAACAGCTATAGTACAGTAAACAGCTATGGAGATCATAGATAAGTATAAGGTCTGTACAGACCTGCTAGAGCAGATAAGAGAGCAGCTGACCAGAGGCAAGAAGAGTAAGTGTGTAGTATTCACGCCAGTTCCTGTGATACCTTCAGATATGAATGACGACTTAGGCTGCGGCACATCATCGCAATTACAGGTAGGAGATCATGGATACTATATCACATCTGCAGTTAAACAGAAGAGAGCAGTACTAACACAACTCATAGAGAAGTATGGTACAGATAGAGTATCATCAGTGGTCTGTCAAGGTAACTATCTTAGACCTACTGAAGTAAAGGACTGGACACATCTCCCCTATCTAACGCAGTATGACTGGGAGGTAGATATCGATGCTGAGGAGAGAACTGTCAGCACTCTCATCAAGTACGTCAATAGGATATGGACTGCTGTACGTGCAGTATATGACAAGTATAACAGTACAGTCTGTCGCAGTAGATATCCACGGTATGTGACTGCAGAACAGCTCTGTAGACTGTATCCTGATAAAATACCTGATGATAGAGTCAGACAGTATATGGAGGATAAGGACTGCGATGCACTATTCGTTATAGGTATAGGTGCAGATCTGTCAGATGGTAAGCCTCACGACAGTAGAGCTAAAGACTATGATGATTACAGCACTATTACTAAGTACACTGGTAGTGATTGTAAGGAGCTACACTTCTGTACAGTAGTAGATCTACATCAGTCTGATGACCAGACAGTAACTGGACTGAATGGAGATCTCTTCGTTAGATACGGACAGCATACTAAGGATAAGGTCATAGAGTTGATGAGCTGTGGTATAAGAGTAGATGCAGCTGCTCTCAAGAGACAGATGGGCACTGATATCTTCTACTCTGAGTATCATAAGAGCATAGCATCCAATAAGTACAGACTGACTATAGGAGGAGGTCTAGGACAAGAACGTACACTGATGTACATCTTCAATCTAGACGATATACAGGATACATACCCTACACTGTCATAGATATACAGTACACATACCCCAAGCAATCATAGATATACATATTAGCTACAGTACTAATATGTGCATAATGAGACCAGTAGAACAGCTGCACTCTAATCTGGGACTCAGACCCTGACTTCTACTCCAGATCTGATTTCTCACTTCAGGAGAGCTGTTACTATGTAACAGCGTGGGAAATACAGCATGGACTTAGACCCGAACAGATGTAGTGTTAGTCTGCCTCTATGAGGCAGCGTAGCTGTATACAGCTACGTCGTGCAGGGATGGAGACTGACTTACAGAATGAGCAGATTCATCCGTACACAAGGTCCATGTAATAGTACTGTAACTAGGACCTATACCCATACTAATAAGTGCACTCTCGTAATAATCCAAGGTAGGGGGTACACGATTTTTGGTCGGGACTGCTCACTAGCAGTAAAGGTACTGTCTTCAGAATTAGACTGGGACATAAGTCCCCAGTACAGAACAGCTGCATTATACAGTCCTTATACCCAGACAGTCCTCCTATTAGTCCGTAGAGAGCAGCTGTACTACATACATCGTATTCATCATAATAGCTGTACTATTATGACAGTGTATCCATAGACTGGGTCTGGACTAAGACATTAGACTGTCTATAGCATCGTATACCTCAGCAGTCACTGGTCCATTCCTAACTACTTTAGTGATGTAGAGCATATACTTCCTGCAGATACCTAGGTACTGTCTACGGAACTTCTCCTTGACTATCTTCTCAGAAGCTCCACTCTTTCTCCACGCTATGTAGTTGAGGGTATAGCCTAGCTCTATGAGATCGTTAACAGCCTGACACTTACGGTCCTTGGCACTGCGTTGAGATGAGTACAGTTCTGTATGAGTATGTCTCTTGAAGTACCTTACTGGACCAGATGACTTGTACTCTTCAGTAGCTATGCCTCCGTAGTCTATGAGATAGTAGTAGTATCTGTGCTTCTTACCACTGGACTTAGGCAGCTGCTTCTTCATGATATTGCCTGGCTTAATGTCACAGTGTACTCCGAACTGATGTACGTATCGCAGCTGCTCTACTACATTCCTACAGATAGTACGTATGTCCTCCTTCTCGAAGGTGATGGGGAGTAGCTTCTCCATCACCAGTACTGGATGTCCCCAGTATGAGTAGTTGACAGAGAACCATGGTAGTGGACAGCCCATTCTACGTAACAGTATGTAAGTCTCCATCTCTGTCAGTATGGCAGATGTATATGAAGCCTTAATCACTATAGACTTAGCAGTAGCATAGTCACTAGGAGTCCTCATCAAGAGTCCCTCCAGTATCTTAGCACCCTTATTGTTCTTGATAGTGGACACCAGCTTGATGTATCTGTACAGTGACACCTTACTTGGATTGATGTATCCCAGTACCTGCTCCTTCCATCTACAGTCGAACATATACAGTGGATGTAATGAGTCTAACAGCGTCACTATGATACAGATGTACGCCCTGAACGTATCCATGTTAGCGAAGTCATACTCCTTAAGTACACTCTTCACGGATCTGTCATGGAGCAGATGATGGGATACCCTCTCTATACTAGATACTAATGCTTGAGGCAGGTAGTCGTATACCTCATCTATAGTCACCTTATCTTCATTGTACGCATCTAACATTTACTATACGTACCATAATCCACTCCATGCCCGAACTGTAACTAGATCTAATCGCTGCATTATGTATGTGAACAGACTGCACTAATGCACTGTACTATACTCAGGACTAATGCACTGTACTATATCTAGGACTAATGCACTGTACTATGTATGTGGACAGACTGTACTATATTTAGGACTAATGCACTGTACTATGTATGTGGACAGACTGCACTAATGCACTGTACTATACTCAGGACTAATGCACTGTACTATACCTAGGACTAATGCACTGTACTATACTTAGGACTAATGCACTGTACTATACTCAGGACTAATGCACTGTACTATGTATATGGACAGACTGCACTAATGCACTGTACTATACTCAGGACTAATGCACTGTACTATATCTAGGACTAATGCACTGTACTATACTCAGGACTAATGCACTGTACTATGTATGTGGACAGACTGTACTATACTTAGGACTAATGCACTGTACTATACTCAGGACTAATGCACTGTACTATGTATATGGACAGACTGCACTAATGCACTGTACTATACTCAGGACTAATGCACTGTACTATGTATGTGGACAGACTGCACTAATGCACTGTACTATGTATGTGGACAGACTGTACTATACTTAGGACTAATGCACTGTACTATACTCAGGACTAATGCACTGTACTATGTATGTGGACAGACTGCACTAATGCACTGTACTATACTCAGGACTAATGCACTGTACTATGTATGTGGACAGACTGTACTATACCTAGGACTAATGCACTGTACATGATACGTAATAAGTGTTACTGACCATACTAGACTGTATCTAGGACAGTGCATGGGCCACTAACCACTAATTATAATATGACATGATAAATGGATAGCAGATATCTACTCAATACTAGCGGATGGGCTGAAGAATCTGATGACGATGAAGTCAATATAGTGACTATATTGACAGATGATACTATTGTACATAGCGATGGGGATAGGATCAGGACTACTGATCTACAGAAGAGCGGCGTAAGTAGACGGACAAGAAGAGAGAAGAGACGAGGGACTAATGCCAGGACTAATAGGGGGACAGATGGAAGGAATAGACAGACTAAGAAGAGGAGCAGTAACGGTAGAAAGACAGATAGTACGAATGGCACTAAGATGGATAGAGTTGAGTGGAAGTATCCTAAGATAGACAGCACTGTTAAGAGACAGTTCCCTATTAGGAGCTGAGGGACTGTTAGGGACTGATGGACTGTTAGGGACTGATGGACTGTTAGGGACTGATGGACTGTTAGGGACTGATGGACTGTTAGGGACTGATGGACAGTACTATTGAGAGGCAGCTGACACACAGCACGAACTATATAGTCATAATAGTAAATGGAGGAGGAGAACTATTATGACATGAGGAAGATCGTATATGATCTGACTAAGTATGATAGACAGTTCAGGACTATATGGGAAGATCTGATATATAATGAGCTGATTAGTGATGTACCTGTCAATAGAGAGACAGCTGTCTCTCAGATGGATGCTATCATAGAGCATGTAACTGAACAGCCCTACGTCAATGACCTGTACATGAATGCACTGACCATTATGCGTGAGTACTTGGTTACTGATACTTACAATGAAGATCCTGTGGTACCTATCATAATAGCGAGGAGACAGTATATGCGTATTGCAGCAACCCTTCAATACACTGATGTGTGGAACTATTACTATCCAGAGACGCAAGAGGAGCTGAACAAGCTTAAGCTACCTTACGATGACTTCCCAGTACTAGCTTCTAACAGATCTAAAGCATTCAGGAGGATGATCACCGAGAATGATGATCAGTATGTAGCCAGACTACTGAACTATGCCAATAGGGAAGAGAATAGATACAGTATAGATGATCTGATACGGGTGTGTGCTAATGCTAATGGAGTAGCTGAGCAGATACAGAAGAATCAGTTCAGTACTGAGCATAATCTGAATGCTCATAAGCTGATGATAGGCATACATAGAATAGCACGTACGACTAACAGCTCTCCTTATACTGCAGTACTTAACTCGCAGGTACTGTCTCAGAGCACACTGGAGAGTATAGTATATACTACTAGACTAGATACTAATATTAGACCTGGACTAAGTATGATAACTAAGGTCAATAAGCGTGGAGTGTTATATGGCCCTCTCTATGAGTATGTGATAGGGACAGCTCTGAATAGACATATACCGCAGGTACCAGGATTTATGTACACCTATGGATATTATGATGGACTGCCTCCATCACTGATAGGAAATACTGCAGCTCTAATAGGATACAGAAGTAATAACACTGCGCTAGTACCTAATCAGTACTACAATGGGTTCTTCCAGTATCTGCGTACAGGTGTACCACTCTACTGGTTCATAAGAAACAAAGACTACGTGGCACAGCTAGGAGAAAGGACACTGACTCATTCGCAGACTGTACTGCTGATATACTTCATACTGATGAACAATATCGCCTACATGAATAATCAGAATGGCTTCATACATCAGGATCTGCACATTGGGAATGTAATGGTCGTCTTCCTACCACAGCAGTACATCATCAATCTCAAGGTATACAATGGACAGGACTTCGTGAATATACCTGTATACACCAATATGTATCCATACGTTATAGACTATGGCTTCGCTAGTGTTAGGATGGGAGGCATCGATGATGAGAGGATATACTCGAGGTCAATATCTCTGCCCGTTCCTCACTATTTAGAAGATGCGACCGCAGATCTCCACTCTCTGATATTCTTACTACTGGCATCGACCAATGAACTAGTAGATGAAGGCATATTCAGTGAAGCCTTCGTAGCGGAGGTGTACAAGTTATATACCATGATATTCACAGGAGAGTACCGCGATATAGTGTACAGTAGAGACCACTATAACAAGATACTCAGTGATACGAAGAATCTAGATAAGTACGTTATGCCACAAGATACTACGCACGCGTATAAGATGCTGCTCTCCTATAACGCGAATATGATGCAGCTGTTAGGGCTAGCTGTTGGTAATGTAAGTCCCAATATATTCACTGATATTATACCTCTCAATACTGACATCAATCTATCACTTGCATCAGTCTATCTGCTCAATATGTGCAGGCATGCGCTTACCTCATACTATCCATCTATACTAGAGATGATCGAGATGAATAGAGTCCTAGATCAGAGGATAAATGAGCTGCGACTGCCCTCCGACTATTGGTTACAGGCTGCTGAATACGTAGCAGAGCTGTACTCAGGTAGACGTGAAGAGATAGCCAACAGCTTCGTAAAGAACAATAGAGTCGTAGCAGAGATCCTAGGGGATGATGCCTATGACTCAGCGTTAATACTGAACTCTTACGCCTACCGCCTCAAGATCAAGACTATACTGTATGAGATGAGCAAGTACTACAACATCGTCGGTCCAATAATGCAGGAGATAGACGCGTCACTGATAGAGAGACAGAACAGAATAGAGAGCATAATCAACAGACTAACAGATGACTACAATACGTTCAGTGCGTTCTACTCCACCATAGATAGAAGTAATCTACTACAGTATGCATACGGTACATACAATGGCTACATGATAAATAGACTAGAGGACGTAGTGATAATACCTGAGCAATAGAGTCAGCATCACTGTACGTATATATTAACTGTCTGATAGACTAATATATACTATATATGAGGCTTAGAGTACAGACTGTCCTACTTAGTGCATAGTACAGGAGTACAGACTGTCCTACTTAGTGCATAGTACAGGAGTACAGACTGTCCTACTTAACATACGGGGCTAGAGTACAGACTGTCCTACTTAGTGCATAGTACAGGAGTACAGACTGTCCTACTTAGTGCATAGTACAGGAGTACAGACTGTCCTACTTAACATACGAGACTAGAGTACAGAATCCCACACTCAGTACATAGGGCTAGAGTACAGACTGTCCTACTTAGTGCATAGTACAGGAGTACAGACTGTCCTACTTAGTGCATAGTACAGGAGTACAGACTGTCCTACTTAGTGCATAGTACAGGAGTACAGACTGTCCTACTTAGTGCATAGTACAGGAGTACAGACTGTCCTACTTAGTGCATAGTACAGGAGTACAGACTGTCCTACTTAGTGCATAGACTTAGAGTACAGACTGTCCTACTTAACATACGGGGCTAGAGTACAGACTGTCCTACTTAGTGCATAGTACAGGAGTACAGACTGTCCTACTTAACATACGGGGCTAGAGTGCAGAATCCACGCTCAGTATACTGGTCAGTACATATTACTCGGTAAGTGATATGTCCATTTATTCCTTATAGATCATCAACTCTATGGTACCATCATTATGACGGACTACTTTCTTGACAGTGCCGTTCCTAGTACGGATAGTCTGTATAACAGTATAGTCTTTGCTGTCACTCTTATTATGTGCCGTTCCCACGACAGCTTTGGGCTTACTCTTCTTCAGCTTCACGACAGTATCCTTCTTCATGACAGTGCTCTCCTTCATGACAGTATCCTTCTTCTCTACAGTCACGCTAGATGCATTGATGAGTAGAGACAGTCCCTCAGGACCTTGAGGACCAGGCGGGCCTTGTACTCCTTGTCTACCTATAGGGCCAGTATCACCCTTAGGACCAGGAGGGCCAGGGTCTCCCTTCTCTCCTTTCTCTCCCTTCTCTCCAGTGTCTCCCTTCTCTCCCTGTTTACCTTGAGGTCCAGTTGGTCCCTGTGGCCCTATCATCTCAGGCAGTGCCTCTCTTAACAGCCTCATTATCTTCTTACTAGCCTCAGCAACCAGTGTCTCCTTATCTATGGACTTATACATTTAATATGAGGTCATATATTGGACCTCTCACCAAGATTATATCGTGTATCGAAACAGTAGTATATAGAGAGATGAACGGGAACATATACGACGATGTTAACAGGCTGATTAACAATGGCCTATCCAATGGTAACAACGGTATCATCAACATAGGTAACGGACTGAATGGAGTGAATGGCAATGACAGGATCAGCTGTAATGACAGATTCAATAATGACAATGGTCTTAATGGCAGACGCAGAATCCTCAATGGTAATGGCTTGAATGGTAACGCTGTCAATGGAGTGAATGGAGTGAATGGTAACGGACTGCTCAACGGAATACTCAATGGTGTGAATGGAGTGAATGGTAACGGACTGCTCAACGGAATACTCAATGGAGTGAATGGAGTGAATGGTAATGGCTTGAATGGAGTGAATGGTAGAAGGAACAGAGTATTGAATGGTAATGGTGTGAATGGAGGTAATGGACTGCTTAATGGCAATGATGAAGTGACTATACTGCCATTCCCTAGAGATGTAGATGAGGATGTAGTCAGAGATGGAGATGCAGAGTTCACTGGTATACCTAAGTCATTCAAGCAGGTGCTCAAGAAGGGTAAGAAGCTGTTCGTATTAGATGTACCAGGTAATGTGACTGATATCCAGATCAATGGTACCATCTACTATAAGACTAGATGCAGTAACAATAACAATGGACTCGGTATAGTACCTGCTAGAGTAGTACTCCACTACAGTATCAAGGACAGTGAGGGTAACGTCATCAGACAAGGATCTAGGAACAGAGATGTACTCATTGCTAGCGGTGACTCTAATAACGATATACAGATTGCAGAGCTGTACTCACTCAATGGTGATGGAGATGATAAGACTATCGAGTTCGGTATACTCTCAGTCAAGGACAAGAACACTGGAGCTGAGCTGCTCAACAGAAAGAACAACTACATCGTAGGTAATGCCTACGCATACGTAGAGTAGATATGATATAGACAGCATGACATATTAGTAGATTGATGAGCTAATATGTACCACTATCAAAGAGACAGGTAGAAGAGAGATATTAGTGTAATGCCTTACATAGATAGGTATAGAGATAAGCATCTGTCTTACTATGCAGAGCTATATACCTGTAAGACAGTACATGCACTGCATATAGATAAGCTAATGATGAATCTAGAGAAGCACTATCTGACAGTAGATAGACTGTACTACCACCTTATAGCTAATGACAGACTATGCTGTATAGATATACTGCTAGAGGAGGAGAAGTATCCATCTACCTTCTGTATAGTGAGAGCATACAAGTATAAGTATGAGACAGGTAAGTACATAGATGAGAAGCTGCCACTACAGATCAGAGCGATGGTCTTCAATAGAATGGCTGAGAGACTGATACTGATCAGGGACATTAAGAGGCATATCACTAGATATAGACCGCAGCTGTGGGCTGTCTACTGCATGAACAGTCAGTGGAATTCCATCAGGAAGTATATACCTGACGACAGTATCAGAACTGCACTAGATAATATCTACAGACTGACTGACAACACTGTAAGTAATGCGTACTATAAGTATGAGGATATACCCAATACTATGCATAAGTACGAGTCCTTCATACTGCTGCTAGACAGATTCAAGGTGAGCGTTAAGCAGTTCGATGACAAGATAGTACCCAGCTCTACCATAGCAGAAGTAGTATACAATGAGAACATGAAGAATGTACCAGCTGATATTAAGGAGCAGATAGGCGACTCATTACCAGCTATACTCATGGCTGTCATCTTCTACTACTACGCTATAAAGTGGGCACCTCAATACTCCATAGACAGCATTAGTGACTTAGTCGAGAAAGCACTAGTAGAGTGTATACTGTCAGATGTATAATACATGGACATACCAATACTGTAGCTGATATATAGTACACAGCAGATATACTATATATGGGAGTCAGTGTCTCTAGTACAGACCGAGCTGTCAGTCTGTACTCTAACTCTAGATAGAATGAGCAGTCCGAGTTCTTGCAGAGCTCGCGAGCTGCAATGACATCTCGGTCTGTACTCTACACTGCACAGTCTGTACTACAGATCAGTCGGATGTCTGTACTCTACACACATCTGTACAGTATCTGATATATAGTACATTAGTCACTGTCCGTACTATATATGCAACGATTAGTATAGCTTACTTGTAGCCAGTTTCAAACTGAATGGAGCTGCTGATATTACTCATCTTCATCTCAGTCTCCCTCTCGTCTATAGGTACTATGTAGTCTATCAGTCTGACGTACTCTACATCAGAGTCTGCTATAGTCAGACTATTGGTCCTATAGTCTGAGCTTATTACTATACTGGCTGGTATTATGTATACTTCAGCTGTGAATACTGAGTTATCTCCTGTAGTGATACCCACTATATTGCCAGGCATATACTCGGTAGATATACCAATACTAGAGAGAGCACTGTTAATGTATCTCTTGAAGTGACCCTCTAGATGCATTACTCTACTGACTGTAGTCCCCTTGATGTACTCTCCCTTAGCTATCTTATCTCTGCACTCATTGTATACGTGGACAGGTATACCTATTCTGACTATGAGATTAGAGTCACTCTTCATGAGTATATGAGGTACCTTCCTCTCATAGACCATGACGTTACTCTTGATGATACATAGATTCTTGACTGACATTATAGCCTTTACTATATAGGTACAACTTATAGTAAATGCATGCACTCCTATCAGACAATAGAGTAGCTATACTCTGTACAGTCATCATTACATACATGGTACTGAACAGTCCACGAATCATAGATATAGTGGGTAGTATCACTACATTATTAGTAGCTGCATTCATAGTGACACTCAACATCAATCCTGATATACTGGTACAGCTATCAGTAGGACTAATATCTATAGGCAGCGCATACTATAATCGGTACATAGAGTAGATGTCATATTATACTGCGCAGTAATATGACAGAGAATGGACTGTGGATGGATGCATGGACTGTGGAGTACTGCTTTGATTGGAGGAGTACAGTCTGCACGGTATACATATGCCGTATTCAGACGACAGCACTCTACTATATTCGATAAGTATTATCAGAGAGTGTATCATAGTCATAGTACAGTAGTACGTCTGTTATCTTGCTGTCATTGTTGCTGTTATTGAGATACTTGTAGTCAGGATCTATCACTATTCGTACATTAGGTAGCTGCTGTCTTACAGCATCTGCCTTATCAGTGCTGTGGACTATTACAGTGTCTAGATTCTTGAGCAGTCTCATACTGTTAGTGGAGTCTCTATCGTCTATCACTAGTCCCACTATACTTCTATTACCAGAGGATGGAGATACAGTCTCTATCTGTACAGAGTCACTAATCAGTAGGTCAGATGTATCGGGTACATAGTTGTAGTTCAGGTACATATAGATCATATCTCTTATAGACATAGAGCGGAGATCTGGTACTACGCTGTCTCTATCTACTCTCTGTAGCCATGGCCTTAGCTCATCCTGCAGTGATACACCTTCTATTGTAGTGCTCATAACGTCTCTATTTAATAGTACACTATGAAGTAAAATGGATAGTCTGCTGCCTATACCAGATCCAATAGTACTGGATAAGGTACTGGATATACTATATGATGACAGTCTGATTAAGGCTAGTAGTATATCTAAGTACTGTGACAGTCCAGACTGTAATGTACAGAGCAGACTGTATGGATACAGCACTGACTATAAGAGATATTGTACCTATCATGGTGTTAATATGAGACAGGATAATCAAGTCTGTCAGATGTAAGAGTAGTGGCTGTAACAGGACTGCTCACTACTGCGTTAATGGAGTCAGAATGTACTGTAGAAGGCATAAGCCGATAGATACAGACTATGTAGTGTATCATAGTACCTGTGACAGTAAGGACTGCATCAGATATCCACTGTATAAGGATAAGAAGAGTGGTCTGAAGTACTGTAGTATACATAAGACAGTAGACTGTACAGTCATATACAGTAACAGATGCTGCAAGGAAGAAGGCTGTACTAAGGGTAAGAGATATGGCTATAATGGATCTAATCCAGAGTACTGTGCTGAACATGGCAGACTGTGAGACCAGGATACAGAAGTGCGTATAAGAGAGCAGCTCGAAGAAGACTGCTGTAGTATATGTTGGATATACAAATGGGCAATAACGTAGTTAGACCTACTACATTCGTGGGAGTATATAAGGATGAGAACAGTATGTGTCTCAGTGGTATGAATGATAATGAGCAGCTCTCTAGAGACTGTATCACTGGTACTGACTATGGAGATGGTGGCTGTATGACTGTAGACCTAGGCGATGGATATGAGGGAGAAGTCTGCTACAGAAGGAGTAGACCCGGTGTCAACTCATTCCAGGTACAGCAGCCACTCTCTACTGGTGTCAGTTCTCCATCTGTACCATTAAGTAATGGTATCAGCTCCTTATCTACCCTATCATCTCCATCAGTTAGACCACAGAATAACAACACTGTATGGGAAGTACAGAATGGTAACAGTAGACCAGTCACATTGAGTGAGTCTGACATCAGTAGACTGAATAACGGCAGAGTCAATGGTAGAAGGAACGGTGATCTCAGAATAGAACCACTCAATAACGGCGGCATTAGTATCAGATTCAACTGAGCTACAGTACTGTACATATTATACTCTATCAACTATAATATGTAATCTCATCCATATGGTCAACCTACAGATGCAGTGATCAGTGTAGTAGCTGTCCCCTAATCAGTATGATAGCTGTACTAGAGAACAGTACCATCTGTACTAGAAGACAGTACTATCTATATACTAGAGAATAGTACTAGTAGATAGAGTAGCTGTCTACTAATCAGTATAGTATCTATACTAGAAGACAGTACTATCTATGCTAGTAATCAGATAGGTAGATAGGGTAGCTGTTATAGTAATCAGTACAGTATCTGTCTACTAATCAGTATGATGGCTGTATTAGAGGACAGTGTCATTTGTAATGGAGAACAGTATTGTGTCTATATCCTGAGAACAGTCTTAGTAGATAGGAGTATCTGTCTACTAATCAGTATGATAGAACAGTACCATCTGTACTAGAAGACAGTACTATCTATATACTAGAGAACAATACTAGTAGATAGAGTATCTGTCTACTAATCAGTACGAGGGCTGTACTGCAGTACAGTGCTATAATTATGCTAGTAATCAGCTCTATACTATCCAGTAATCAGTACGATTCTGTACGGGCGATCAGTGCCATACTGTACTAGAGAATAGTCTCATCTGTACTAACTCTATCTAGTAGATAGAGTAGCTGTACTAAAGAACAGTGTCAGGAGCTGTACTAGATGACAGATCTCATACAGTATTGAGAACAGTCCTATATCTGTACATCCATTACATATATTACGTAGCAGTGTAATATGTGTACCAGTCTATTCTACTATATCTAGTATATCAGTCTGCTTAGTAGTAGGTATAGTAGGTATATTCTTAGTCGTATTGTTGTTGTTGAGTCTAGAGCCATTAGGTGGGACTGTTGGTAGAGCAGCTACTACACTGTATACGGATGACATACCGAAGAGTGCACCTATAGTGAAGAATACTGTCTTCGCATCTCTCATGTATCTGACTATCCACTTATCGTTCTCTGGTAACCAGACTACTAGTACAGCAGCTATAAGTGATATGATAGCTACGAGTACACTGTACCTGAAGTGATAGTTATACTCATCATTTCTACTTAGAGTGACAGCTAGGACTGCTATAGTAATGATGTAGGGTATCATGTCAGATGCACTCTTCTCTACACCTCTGAACATCCTGTACTCCGACTGTAAGTCATCTATGTAATTGGCACTAAGCCATGCATTGACTCCTAGTAGTATCAGCGCTAGTATGTACAGTATTCTGTTAGCCCAACTACTCATGTCAGTTATAGTGAAGAACAGCACTGTAGACAGCACTATACCTATACCATATATAGTATACACTACTCTCTTATGCTTAGGAGATATTACACTGTCTACATCTGAGTCTGGATCAGGTCCTGAGAATGGCACTGATCTGTCCATTTTTGTACAGCACTATAAGATATAGAGTACTGTACTGCACTCAGGTCCTATACAGTACTCTATATCCCGTACTGCACTCAGGTCCTATACAGTACTCTATATCTTGTACTGCACTCAGGTCCTATACAGTACTCTATATCTTGTACTGCACTCAGGTCCTATACAGTACTCTATATCTTGTACTGCACTCAGGTCCTATACAGTACTCTATATCTTGTACTGAGCTCCATATCCAGTACTGCACTCAGGTCCTATACAGTACTCTATATCCAGTACTGCACTCAGGTCCTATACAGTACTCTATATCCCGTACTGCACTCAGGTCCTATACAGTACTCTATATCTTATACAGTACTTCATATCCCGTACTGCACTCAGGTCCTATACGTAGTACAGCTGCCCTCATATCCCGTACAGTACTCCATTCTATAGCTGTCTCTCTCTCCCAATCAGTATACATATTAGTGCTGGACTCATCTCCTATAATATGTATAGTGCAGTAGTCTATATCTATACTAGTGACTGTGGTATACATGTCAGCATACTGTTAAGGCAGTCATTATAGAGCTGTACTACAGAATCACTGACACCGAGTTGCTGTAATGAGTAGTATGCTCTGTCTATCTCTCGTGCACTGAATGCTGATCTATTAAGTGGTCTCTCTCCCTTAACAGTCTGCATCAGGGTACTGAGAAATGTGACGACTATACTGTAGTATACTAGCGATGCAGTATCTGGATAACCAGGAACTAAGCACCAGCTTTCTGTATTAGGAGTAGGTAGTCTGTTACCGCCTATCTCCTCTATCAGTATGAGGTCTATGTATTTCTCTAGTGCAGTCATTAAGTCTCTATACTGCTGATCTAGTTCAGCATTATCACACATTATGACTGTGTCACTACTGTCAGTATCCTGATCTATCACTACATCTCCTAAGTCAGGTATATCCCCTATATCATCACCTATTATATCTCCTATGTCACCTATATCGTCTACGTTATCTATCCTATCTAGATCTACAACGGCACTAGTACGATTAGCCAGTATCTGGTCTAGTAAGTACTGTAATGTACGTGGTAGTTCCTCCATTTAGTACTACTGGATATATATTAGAGACTGATCAGTAGACAGTATGTACAGTGACTGGTACATACCACAGTCCATCTGCTCATCTATATACTGATTGATGTCACACTCTATAGGATTAGAATCTAGATACAGATGGTATAGATTAGGCAGCTGTCCTAGGAAGATAGGTATACTGCTCAGCTGACAGTTCTCCATGAATAAGTACTTCAGATCGTACAGCTGATCTATATACTCAGGGACTGTACCCCGTAACAGTCCACTAAGATTAAGGGATACTATCCTACCTGTATCCCACTTCAGATACACTCTACTCTTAAGCATCTTGCAGTACTGTTCAGGATCAGCACTGTACAGTATACCATCATTATACAGTCTATGTAACACTGTCAGATCTCTATATATTATACGTCTATAGTAGTCATGTACTTCTATATGATCATAGTAGAAGTCCTCTATATCCATTTCTATAGCATACTCTGTAATAGAACAGACACAGTACTGATACTGTCTAATAGTACTGATATAGTTGGAGTACTGCTAGTATATAGAATGGAGTACAGGCCTGAACTATCGTGACAGACTGCTTAACTATACTGGAGACAGACTACTGAACAGTAGTATACGTCTGACAGATATGGGTACATAGTAGGCAGACTGCTATGTACTAGGTCTATTCTGTGAAGAGATGCTCTAGCTGTCAACGAGGTGTATGTTGTAGCATTCGTCGTAGGAGTGTGTGGTTATTCCGTATGATATCGTACTGCAGCCGCTCATCGTAGTATCCGTATGATACGAAGTCGTACAGTATATGACTGGGTGTATTGTAGTAGTCGTAGGTGATGTTGATGCTGAGATTAGGCAGCATCTTTGATAGCTCTCGTAGCTGTCTAGCTATAGGTGTATGTACATTAGAGGTCAGTATCTCTAATACGTATGACTGCTCATCATCTGGTGTCATACACTCCAGGAGAGTCTCTATGTACTTAGCATCTATAGACATATTATTCCAGCAGAGGTAGTATCTGTCATTGTACACTATGTAGTTGTACTTGATGTATTCCTCTATCAGCATGAGATTAGCTACTGATAGGTGAATGTCGAACTGGAAGCGCTGTAGGTATACTGACAGATGTACACCGTTAACGAATCTGCAGTCCATGCTGTCTATATCATTAGGACCAGTATACTGACTACGAATATACTCATAGCAGTCCGGACTGTACATCCTAGTATCTAGCAGCGATCTATCATCTACCATCTCATTCATGGTCAGCTTCCTGTTGCTTATTAGATGCTCCAGTATCTCCTTATAGTACTGACTATTCACTATATTAGTGAGGACAGCGCCTCTATCCTGCATGTAGTCAGCATACTCTATCATCCTGTCTCTAGTGAATGCGAAGGGAACATCTATACTATGTACACTCATATAGTAGTGTATATACATTATATCCTCTATAGGTATGTCAGTAAGTAGCAGCATATTACATACTGACATTATGTGATCATTGTACAGACTGTGGTTGCTCCTACTCTTCTCAGTCAGCTTGAGATACTGCAGCATATCCTTACTGAGTAGTGACTGATACACTAGTCGCAGACTGCCATTGATCATATGGTCATCTGTTATAGCAGTCACGTTACCTAACAGTAGGAACTTGTCGACGTGATTATTAAGGAACTGCTGTCCCACTACATGCAGTAGAGTGACAGTACCATTACTATAATCTAGACTGCAGAGCCACAGTATCAGATCCTCACTCATACTGCCATCGTATCTACTCAAGTATCTGCAGTGCTCTACATTATTACGCTCTAATATAGTCTTCCACATCTGCAGTGCATAAGAATGCACAGACAGTCTGATCAGATCATCCACTACATTGTCATCATCATACACTCGCAGATTATGCACTATCACATCAGTTAGACTAACAGTTCTGCCCATCAGTACTACGTTTACTTGACCTGCTTTTTATCAGTGGCGTGTACAGCGTAGATATTGTACACTGTATACATATGTGATAGATGCTGTATTAAGTTAGTGGAGTGATACTGATCCTACAGATCGGACTGCTGAATGAGACTAGGAGTACAGACTGCTGAATGAGACTAGGAGTATGGACTGCATATTAGACTAGGAGTATGGACTGCATATTAGACTAGGAGTACAGACTGTATATTAGCTAGAGTGCAGACTGCTGAATGAGACTAGGAGTACAGACTGTATATTAGCTAGAGTACAGACCGAGCTGTCGCGACAGCTCGCGAGTTCTTACAGAACTCGGACTGCTGAATGAGACTAGGAGTACAGACCGAGCTGTCATGACAGCTCGCGAGTTCTTACAGAACTCGGACTGCTGAATGAGACTAGGAGTACAGACCGAGCTGTCGCGACAACTCGCGAGTTCTTACAGAACTCGGACTGTATATTAGAACTGGAGTACTGACTGCACATACAGTATACTGATATAGCGACTATTGTATGGAGTATCTATATACTGTACAGTGAGCAGCTGTCCAATATCTGTATCATGGATGGGAGCTGATCTACGGTAAAATAGCAATGAATGGTAGAACACTACTCAGACGGCTCAGGAAGCTAACAGGTATAAGGTATAATATACAGTCATCTGCTAATGATAAGGGCTGGGCAGCCTACTTACAGATCGTGACTAAGAGTAAGGAGAACTATATCTATACCACTGGAGATAAGAGGTACATTAGGAGGAGTGGAGCTGAGTACTCTGTAGCTAAGAGTGCAGCTATAGATATCTGTAGACTGTACAACCTACGTAATGTACTAGAGGATGATATGATGTATGATGATACTGCTGCATCTAAAATGAATAACTATGTGATAGACTTCAATAATCCGATCAGTCCTCCGCCTATAATGGCTACTATGCTGCCCTCGTGGTACACTAGCAGCCCACCTGATTCCCCTGATACTGTACAGTCTACTGATTATACTAAGGTAGTGATGGTAGATCTAGAGAATGTACCCCTACTGAACTGTAAGCAGTATGCAGCTGATACACTGTACATAGGATTCTTAACGGTGCATCATAACAGTGCCTATAAGTACAAGGACTGGGATGCATACCACGACATCAACTTTCAGTGTCCATCCAGTAATAACAAGTGTATATACTATACTGATGGCAGATACAAGGAGATGGTAGATCACTTCATGACGTTCATGAGCAGATCTATAGTAGACTACATCTGCTCTAATCTACAGTCCTGTGATACTATCTATATACTCAGCAAGGACAACTCTGCACTCTGTACTAAGAAGTGCATCAAGTCTATAGTCAAGAATAGCAATAACAGTATAAAGGTCAAGCTCATCAGCTCACTACAACAGATATAGTATGTTAGCCAGAATAAGACAGATACTCACTGACTACGATACTCTAGATATGAACAGCTGTATCTAGATGATACCACTGTACGATACAACTGTAGCACTATCCCTAACTAACGCTGAGGAGATAGAGCGTAAGATAGACAGCATAGAGAAGAAGATAGATACCTGTATAATATAGACTGTCCTTCTCACTGGAGACTGAGAGAAGAGACTATCTCAAGATAGCACTTAAGTACAGTACTAGACTCTGTCTAATGAACAGTACGAAGCTGTACTAGAGAACAAGGTACAATTAGACCACTACTGTACGTCATATTAGTCCATCTAATATGACATATAACACTGGGAGAGAGACAGCTGTCACACCTACTCAGTACATAGTAAACAGACTGACCTCTATAATAACTCAGACTATACTCTAGGCCTAGTATGAGCAGCTGTACTCCTCACTAGTATACTACAATATAGAGTAGCTATATCCCTCATTAGTAGACAGCATCATCTATACCATAGTCTAAGTCTAGTACAGCTGCTACAGTATCTACTATCTATTCTTAGATCTATATACCTCATATCAGTGTAGAGCATTCAGTATACTGATATGAATACAGCAGATACTGTACTACTATTAGATAGATAGACTGTACTGTAAGTCATAGAGTTATTGATAGATGACCCTTAAAAGGAAGGTTCATGGGACCAATCTCCCTATATTACTTAGAACAGTATGGGACTAATGTGACTGACAGTATATGTAGATATACTGTAGCTATATAGGGGACAGAATAATATACAGTACGGTCTGTATATTATATGTCTCTATGGTAAACTATAGATATGAGCACTGGAGTGGATCTGAATAAGCAGCTGCGTAAAGTACTGAGGGTATTCCTGGATGAATCGCTGTATCCTGAGGATCTGAAGTACTTCAGTTACGAGGTGACTCCAGAGCAGCAGTACAGGAACTTCTATGAGATCTGCTTCAATGTAGCAGAGTATATCACCTGGCTATTTATGGACAGACCCGAGCCTTATCCCTTAGAACAGATGAATCCGTACATGAAGCCTCACGAGCTGTATCCCAGTACTCCTCCAACTAGATGGGCTGACTTCCCAGTAGAGAGAGATGGAGTATACAAGATATACATGACTAATGACAAGGAGCATCATGAGTTCGTAGTGGCTATACTAGGAGAAGATCTCTACGTACTTAGTGGATATGGTGGCTGGCATCGTCCCATATACAGAAAGGTAGACAAGTACGACTGGATCGATGAGATCTACGACTATATGAATGATACAGTTAATGCTGATGACTATGACTACAGACTAGTAGAGTACTCCAATATCTTCGGACTGCCACTCTCAATCAGTAGCAGAGTATATACTGATGGTATACCTCCCAATCTCACGGACGAGATGTGGTACGTTACTGTCATCTAGATCTAGATCTGTGGTAGAGCTGTCATATTATCTACTGTGTAATATGACTGTAGTATAGGTCCAGTAATTAGACCGAGTCCTTATAGTGCTCTGACTACAGGACTGTACTATTGATCAGTCTGATCTACTGTAGAGAAGAGAGTCCCATCTGTGCTAGTAATCAGTATAGCATCTGTACTAGTAATCAGTATAGCATCTGTACTAGAAGATAGTCTCATACTATACTACTACTTGGTCTGATATACTATAGAGAACAGAGTCCCATCTGTACTGGAAGACAGCTCTATACTGTACTACTGATCAGTATGGGATCTATAGTAGGGAACAGTCACATCTGTGCTCTTGTCTGTACCATTAATCAGTATAGCATCTGTACTCCATACTATACTACTACTTGGTCTGATATACTATAGAGAACAGAGTCCCATCTGCGCTAGAGACAGTTCTATACTAGTAATCATACAGGCTGTCTATCTAATATAGTATACTACTAGAGTATATATCAGCTGATAGTACTGATATATAGTGAGAGTGAAGACTGTTACCACATGTCTTTAGAGTACAGTCTGTACCATTCTATGGTACTCTTTAGTCCATCTTCGAAGGATATTGTAGGACTGAATCCTAGACTGTTCAGCTTACTGCCGTCTATATGATAGCGTACATCATTGAAGGGTCTGTCCGTAACATGGACTATGTAGTCGTTACTTAGTGTATCTATCCTATTCTCGGAGCTGTAGATATCTACTAGTAGTTCAGCTAGCTGCTTCATTGAGATCTCATTGTCAGTAGCTATGTTATAGATCTCGCCCAATTCTCCCTTATGTAAGACAGTGTCGAATGCTCTTACTACATCATCTACATGTATGAATGATCTGCGACTAGAGCCATCTCCATGTAGTGTACATGCCTTATCAGACTCTAGTGCTAGTATGAACTTAGGTATCACCTTCTCATGGTACTGTCTAGGACCGTATACGTTATTACATCTGACTATGATGATGGGCAGCTTGAATGACTTCCAGTAGGAGACTACTATATGTTCAGCAGCTGCCTTACTAGCAGCGTATGGATTAGTTGGTGCAAGTACAGACTGCTCTACTGTATTGTCTTCGTAAGCAGTCTCGCCATATACTTCATCTGTAGATACATGTATGAATCGCTGTATCTTACCATAGTACTTGCAGCACTCTAGCAGTACGTGTGTACCTAGTACATTATTGACAGTGAATGAGATTGAGTTACCGAAGGAGTTGTCTACATGACTGTTAGCTGCGTAATGCAGTACAGTATCTATGCTGTACTCCTTAAGTATATAGTTCACTAGATCTGCTGAGGAGATGTCTCCCTTAATGAATATACAGCGCTCACCATCTACTGGTATACCCTTAATGGATGAGCAGTAGTCCATCTTATCCAGTATCACTACTCTGTAATCAGGATACTGCTCTAACAGATACAGTACCATATTAGATCCTATGAAGCCTGCTCCACCAGTCAATAGTATGTTACGAGTGACTGTCATTTAATAGCAGCTGCATCTATATAGTACACGGCTTCATTATGTATAGTAGTCAGCACCTACACTGTACTATAGATAGTATATTCACACTGCATAGTAGTCAGCACCTACACTGTACTATAGATAGTATATTCGCACTGTGTAGCGATCAGTATCTGCGCTGTATAGTCATCTGTACATGTACTGTAGTATAGACAGTATTCGCACTGCATATGTACTGTACTTCCACTATATAGTAGTCAGTATCCATACTATATCTACACTGTGTAGTAAGCAGATATAAGCTGTCTACTATAATCAGTCAATGTATATATCTATACTGTCCAGTATATAGTATAGATATAGTATTAGTACAGTATAGATACTGTTCATAGTACAGTACAGATACACTCAGTATATGGTGGAGATACAGTACATAATGCAGTGTGAATACTATCTATAGTACAGTGTAGATACTGATGACTATACAGTATAGATACAGACTAGGAGCTGATTAGTATTCAGTATGAAGTTGTTCACTATATAGTGCAGATACTGACTACCATACAGTGTGGTACAATGCGGACACTGACTATACTACAGTGTAGATACTGTCTACTAGGCAGCCTATATCTGCACACAGCTAATACTACAGCTGTACTTCAATCAGCTACTACACTGCTAAGTATCAGTATCTGTACTGTATACTAATAAGTGTAGTATCTGTATAGAGTAGACAGCTTCATTCAGTACAGTATAGACTTGGAGTTCTGTATAGAGATACAGTCATAGTAACTGTCATGGATGAGTCTATATATCTATCCACTATCAGTATGAAGACCGTACTCTAATCTATAGATATCAGTACCACTCTGTATAAGTAGACAGCTACATACTGTACTGCTATTAGTACTAGAACTGCTCACTATTAGTACTGTGAACAGTCCGTTCTACTGTAGTATGATCAGTCTCTATTCTGCAGCTATACTCCGTGCAGATTGTACATTGAACAGTCTGTCTCTCTATCTGATATTAGTACCTATTCTACCTAATATTAGACCTACGATCTGTACTATAGTCAGTCTACGCTATACTTTGACCTATACTGTGGTCAGTCCTCTAACTGTATGCTGTATACTGGACTGATTAGACTACTATTCTTGGTATACGACTAGGCGTTCTACTTTATCGGGTATAGATCGCAGTCTGTCATTCCTAGTGAGTATCACTGTATTGATGTCTGGCATATTCGCTATCTCTGCTGGTAGTTCAGCTACGTTAGTATCTGCAATGATTAGGGTATCTATACCACCTACTGTCCTGATAGATGGATCAATCAGTACTACATCTGGTCCGTATATACTGAGTGTAGTGACAGTATCTGACTCGAAGAGGTCTCTCATATCAGCCATGAATACATTGAGACGAGAGTCGTCTAACTGTATGTACAGACTGTACACGAACTTGAGATGGCCGAGGGTCATATCAGGTATACCTCTGAAGAACTTGCGATAGAAGTCCAGTAGATCAGCTTTAGTGACTGTCTCTAACTTCTGCCTGTATACAGCTCTTCTGTCTCTCAGTTCTGATGCTAGATCCTCATCATCCTCTATACCCATCAGACTCTCGCCAGTTATGTCATCTGCATCCTCATTAATAACTACTAGCTGCTCTACGGACTCTATTACCTGCTGTATATTGTCAGCTCCTGGACTGATCTTCTCTACTTCTTCTACTATCATGGGCTGAACAGTACTCATTACCTGATTCACTCTAGATCTGTCTATAGGTATAGTGGCAGTCTCTATGGGTACAGTTCTGGTACGTCTAGTACTCCTCCTAGGATTAAAGCCAGACTGTGTGATCAGTCTCTGTACTGCACGACGCTGTTCCATATTTAGTATCCGATCATAATACTGTACAGTATTATGACTATATCCTCTCCCACAGTTCCTATCTCTATCTCGTCCATTCCTATATATGTCTCCAGCTGATACACTTACTGTTGTAGTCTGCATGCAGATCCTCTACCATCAGTCTTATGATCTTATCTGCACCTTTAGGGTACTGTCTCATATAGGTATGGTGC
>Ga0180220_1000317_pt1 | contig 61359 bp, 53 predicted proteins | sample eDN5th37CBELigBY_FD_151335 | JGI IMG/M metagenome (GOLD analysis project Ga0180220, IMG submission 151335) | Enriched backyard soil microbial communities from Emeryville, California, USA - eDNA 5th pass 37_C BE-Lig BY (version 2) (version 2) | ecosystem: Environmental > Terrestrial > Soil >...
CCTCGGCGTGCAGGACATGCAGCGCCTGCCGCTGGACCTGACACCGGGCACGAGCGACCCCAACAAGGCGCTGGAGGCGCTGTTCCCGGCGATCCTCGTCGCCGCGACCGCGGTGTGGGCGGCCTGGGCCGTGGTCCGCCGCCCGCGGTGGGCGCTGCCGGCGCTGCCGCTCCTGGCGGTCGGGCTGCTGTACCTGCTCGGCCGCCCGGACGAGTTCCACCTCGTCCCGCTGGCGGTGGTGCTGGCGATCGCGCTGGCGGTCGCCGCCGCGGGCGAGCTCGTCACGGCGGCGCGGGCCGCGCTCGTCGTCGCGCTGGCGCTGATCGCCCTGCACGGGGTCGAGCGCCGCGCCGGCCAGCTTCTGCGCCCGCCGGAGCTGGCCGCGGTGCCGTCGCCGGTCGCCGACGGCGTCACGACGACGCCCGCGGACGCCGCCGCGCTGGGCGAGCTGCTGCCGCGGATTGCGGCGCTCGTCCCGCCGGGCCGGCCGATCTTCGTCGCGCCACCGCGCTTCGACCGCGTCAGCGTCGGCGACCCGCTCCTCTACGTCCTGGCCCAGCGGCCCAACCCGACCCGCTACGACGTGATCCAGCCGGGGATCGCCACGACGGCCGAGGTGCAGCGCGAGATGATCGCCGACCTCGAGCGCGCGCGGCCCGAGGTCCTCGTCCGCTGGCTGGACCCGCGCGCGACCCGCTCGGAGCCGAACGCGTCGGCGCGCTCCAGCGGCGTGCGCCTGCTGGACCGCTACCTGGCCGAGCGCTACGAGCCGGTCGCCCGCTTCGGGCCCTACCGCCTGGAGCGGCGCGCCGGCGAGCCGCGGCGCTGACGCGCGCGCTCACATCGGGCCGAAGCGGAAGCGCAGCAGGGCGCTGACGGCGTGGATGCCGTCGCGCCACGTGATCTTCTTGCCCTCCTCGTAGGTGCGCCCGTAGTAGGAGATCGGCACCTCGTACAGGCGCACGTGGCGGCGCAGGACCTTCGCGGTGATCTCCGGCTCGAAGCGGAAGTCGTTGCTGACGATCTCGATCGAGCGGACGAGGTCGCCCGCGAACGCCTTGTAGCCGACCTCCATGTCGCTGATCGTCGTGTTGTAGAGGACGTTCGTCAGCAGCGACAGGAAGCGGTTGCCGAGGTAGTGCCAGAAGAGGTGCGCGCGCTGGGGTTCGCCACCGCGCAGCCGGGTGCCGAAGACGACGTCGGCGACGCCCTGGAAGAGCGGGGCCATCAGCTTGGGCAGGTCCGACGGGTCGTACTCGAGGTCGGCGTCCTGGATGACGACGAAGTCGCCGGTGGAGGCGGCGATGCCGGTCCGGACCGCGGCGCCCTTGCCGCGGTTGCGGTCGTGGCGCAGCAGGCGGGCACCGCCGTGGCGCTCCACGATCGCGGCCGTGTCGTCGGTGGAGCCGTCGTCGACGACGATGATCTCGGTCGGGAACGGCAGCTCGCCCAGCCGGTCGAGGACGTGCGCGATCGTGCGCGCCTCGTCCTTGGCGGGGACGATGATGGAGACGGTGGGGTCCTGATCCGGCAAAGGCGTGGCATCGTACCGGGCCGTGATCGCCCGGATCGTCCTCGCCGTCGCCGCGCTCGGCGTCGTCGCCCTGCTGGCCCTGAGCCGCCACGGCTACGACGCCTGCCAGGACGCGCGCCGCGACGTGCTCGCCGCCGCCACCGGCGCGCTGCCGGCCGACCGCCAGGACCCGGCGATCGCCGCGGTGCGCGACCACTGCCGCGGCACCGACGCGCTCGTGCAGGTCGCCGGGCTGCTGTACCAGCAGGGGCGGCTCGACATCGCCGAGCGCGTCGCGCGCGAGGCCGTCGACGCCGAGCCCGAGAACGCGCTGGCGTGGCGCGCGCTCGCGGCGACCGCAGCGGAGCGCGACCCGGCTACCGCTCGGCGGGCAGCTTCACGGCAGCTGGAGCTGAGTCCGCTGGATCCGCCGCCGGTGCCGGTCGACTGACCCGCCGGCGGTCCTTGAACCGCAGCGCCGGCTTCTCGACGACGTAGTAGCTGATCGCCGCGATCGGGATCGTGATCGCCAGGGTCGGCAGCAGCAGCGACAGGAAGCCCGAGCCGGGGATCCAGCCCTGCGCCTCGTGCTCGTTGAGCTCGAGCATGATGTTCGAGTGCCACAGGAAGATCCCGTAGGAGACGAGGCCCAGCCACGCCATCCAGCGGGTGCCCAGCAGGCGCCGCGGCCAGCCGCCGGCCCAGTCGCCGAAGATCGCTGGGGCCAGCAGCAGCGCCGCGCACAGCGCGTAGCCGACGTGCTCGCCGAAGAAGTTCGTCTGCGTGTAGGTGATGAAGAAGCCGCGCGACAGGCCGAGCGCCAGCGAGACGAACGCGAACACGGCGGCCGCCAGCAGCCACGGCACCCACGGGCGGCGGATGATCAGGCGCAGCAGCGCCGAGCCCGCCTCGCGCCCGTGCCAGGCGACGCTGAGGACGGCCAGGATCATCCCGTAGGCGAACCAGTCCATGTAGCTGAGCAGCGTGTTGTGGAGGATCCGCCAGTCGCTGAACGGGGCGGTGAACTCCTGGATCGCCCAGCGGAAGACGAGCACCGCGACGGCGATGGCGGCGAGGATCGCGATCTCCCCGGTCACCGAGGGGCGCAGGCGCGCGATGCCGGCGGCCAGGAACGGCAGGATCACGTAGAACGACGCCTCGATGCACAGCGTCCAGGCCGGCGCGATGCCCTGGACGACCGAGTCGCTCCAGTAGATCTGCGTGAACGTGTAGAAGCGCCACCAGTGGTCGCCGAAGCCGAGCAGGCCCGGGTAGATCGCCAGCAGCGACAGCGCGACCCAGTAGGCGGGCACGATGCGCAGGACGCGGCGGCGCACGAACGCGCGGATGCGGATGGGCGGGCGGCCGGCGCGCCGCGCGGCGACGAACGGGCGGTACAGCAGGAAGCCCGAGAGCAGGAAGAAGATCGTCACGCCGAAGTTCAGGCGCGCGGTGAAGTGGCCGAGCCAGTTGTCGGTGTTGAAGTTCGTCACGCCCGACGCGTGGGTGACCACGATCGAGAGGGCGGCGACCGCGCGCATCGCGTCGAGAAGCGGGAAGCGGGGGTTGCCTGGCGGCGGGCGAAGGGCGTCGGGAGCGGCGGCCATGCGCGCCGAGCAGCTTAGAGTCAGGCGGCCCGAGGCCGTACGCTGCCGTGCCGCGTGTCCCGGTTCGCCAAGCTCCTCGGCCTGATCGCCCTCGGCGCCCTGGCGATCCGCTGGGCGTACGCGATCCACATCCGCGACTACCTCGTCCAGGGCGACGCGATGACGTTCCACCTGGTCGGCCAGCGGATCGCCGACGGGCTGGGGTTCACCGAGCACGTGCCGCCGGGCGGGCCGACCGCCGAGCACCCGCCGGGCCTGTTCGTGTTCTGGGCGATCCTCGACAAGCTCGGGGCCAACGGCTACCTCGCGCACCGGATGGCGCTGGGCCTGGTGGGGGTCGGCACGGTCGTGCTGATCGGGCTGCTGGCGCGGCGGATCGGCGGCGACCGGCTGGGCCTGGTCGCGGCGGCGCTGGCGGCCGTGTACCCGATGCTGTGGACCGCCGAGGGGTCGCTGATGAGCGAGGGCCTGTACGGCTTCTTCCTCGTCGGGGCGCTGCTGGCGGCGATGCGCGTGCGCGAGCGGCCGTCGTGGGGGCGGGCGGCGGCGCTGGGGGCGCTGATCGGCCTGGCCGCGCTGACCCGCGGCGAGGGGCTGGCGCTGATCGTGCTCCTGGCGGTGCCGGTGGCGGTCGCGGCGCGGCCGGCGTGGCGCGAGCGCGCGGCGGTGTGGGGCGTGTCGCTGGCCGCGTTCGTGGCGGTCCTGGCGCCGTGGACGGTCTTCAACCTGACCCGCTTCGACGAGCCGGTGCTGATCTCGACGAACTCCAACGGCGTGTTCATCGGCGCCAACTGCGAGGACACCTACTACGGCGACCTCATCGGGGCGTGGCGGTTCCAGTGCTACACGGAGCGGCTGCCGGGGGAGGACGAGGCCGAGTTCTTCGTCCGCCAGCGGAGGATCGGGCTGGAGTACGCGTTCGACCACGCGGACCGCTGGCCGGCGGTGATCGCGGCGCGGCTGGGCCGCCTGCTCGACGTGTACCGCTTCGACCAGTCCGTGTTCTTCAACAGCGCCGAGGGCCGGCCGGCGGAGTGGGCGTCCCGCGCGATCCGGGCCTACTGGGTGGTGGGCGTCCTGGCGATCGTGGGGGCGGTGCTGCTGGCGCGCCGGCGCGCGTTCGGGCTCGTCGTGCTGCTCGCCCCGATCGCCATGGTGGTCCTGGTCGCGATCGCGACGTACGGCGGCACCCGGTTCCGCTACGGCGCCGAGCCGTCGCTGGTGGTGCTGGCGGCGGTGACGCTGCTGGCCGCGGGGGAGCGGCTGGCGGCCGCCTGGCGCGAGCGCCGCGCGCCCGCGCCCGCCTGACGGGTCGACGGGACGTGTGGCACCTGGCGTCCGGATAGCGGCTGCCATGTGCCACACGTGCAGTGGTGGGGGGCCGTCAGCCGCGCCGCGCGGCCTCGGCCTGCGCGAGCACCATCCCCGCCAGGGTCACCGCGACCAGCGTCAGCGCGGGGAGCTCCCAGTCCCAGTCGACGCCCGCGTGCGCGGCCCAGACGGCCAGCGCGGCCGCGGGGCCGGTCGCCAGCGCCGCGTCGGCGTCCAGCGCCCGCCGCACCGCCAGCAGCACGCCGGCCAGCAGCGCGCACAGCAGGACGAACCCGACGAGCCCCAGCTCGGCGAGCGTCTCGAAGTACAGGGAGTGGGCGTCGCGCACCGACTCGCGGAACGGCCGCTCGCGCAGCCACTCGACCCGGAAGCCGCCCGCGCCGACCCCGCCCAGCGGGTGGTCGACCGCGGTGCGCAGCGCCACCCGCCAGTACGCGTAGCGGTTGGACCCGGTCGAGGCGAGCCGCTCGACGTTGGCGCCGAAGCGCGGGTTCTCCTCGCCGCGCTCGCTCACGGCGGCCAGCGCGAACGGCAGCAGCGCCACCGCGATCGCCGCCGCCCACCCGACCCGGCGCATCCACGGCGCCAGCGCCGGCCGGTCCACCCGCAGCCGGCCCTCGCGCTCCCCGCGGCCCATCCACGCCTGCACCGCGGCCGCCGCGATCATCGCCGCCACCAGGATCGACAGCATCAGCGCGCCCTGCGCCTCGCGGTGGCTCGCCGAGCCGCTCAGCGAGGCGACGCCGTCGAGCCGGCTGGCGATCGCGCACACGATCGCCGCGCCCAGCACGACGAGCGCGATCGCGCGCACCTGCCGCCACGTCGGCGCCAGCAGCGCCAGCACGAGCAGCCCGCAGGCGACCGCGGCCAGCGCCCCGCGCGAGTACGTCAGGTACAGCGCCAGGCCGGTCGGCAGCGCCGCCGCCACCGCCAGCACGCGCAGCCCCTGGGCGCGCAGCTCGTCGCCGGCGATCCGCGCCCACAGCACGAACCCGATCGCCGCCAGCGCGCCCATCGCGTTCCAGTACGTCAGCGGCTGGTCCAGGCGGCCACCCGCGTAGAACGACGGCTTCAGGTCGATCAGCCCCGGCAGCACCCGCCCCAGCACGCCGTACCCGATCACGACGAACGTCCCGAGCGCCAGCGCCACCTCCACGCTCGACGCCCACGCGCGCGGCCGCCACGCGAGCGCCCCCGCGATCAGGACGCCGAGATACAGCGCGTCGCGCTGCACGTCGTCGCCGGCCGGCCCCGCCAGCGGCGCCCACGTCCGCGACAGCAGCGCCCACAGCGTCAGCGCCGCCAGCCCGCCGACCGCCAGCCGCACCGCGAGGGTCCTCGGCACGATCGGCCCGTCCGCGACGATCGCCAGCAGCGCCACCAGCGCCCACGCGACGATCGCGGCGACCAGCCGCGCGTCCTCGTAGTAGCCGCCCTTCAGGAACGCCAGCGCGGTCGGCCCGGCCAGCAGCACGACGCGCGCCCCGGCGGCCAGCCAGGCGCGCGCGCCGCTCAGCGCTTGCGGACCCGGATCACGCAGTTCCACGTGGCCACCTCGCGCAGGCCGGGGATCGCGACGATGAAGCGCAGCTTCGGCCAGTAGCGCGGCTCGACCGACTCGATCTCCAGCCGCGGCCGGGCCCGCACGAGCTTGAGCGTCGGCCCGATGTGGACCGCGAACAGCGCCTCGCCGTAGCGGTTCTTGCGCGGCGGCCCGTGGCGGCGCTCGTACAGGCGCGGGCCGCGCTCGGGCCCGAGGAAGTGGTAGGGCGACATGTCGTGCCCGCCCCACGGCGAGTACCAGTTCGTCCACGAGACGTAGCCCCAGCCGCCCGGCTTCAGCACGCGCTCGATCTCGCGGATGATCCCCTCGGTGTCGGGTGCGTGCTCGAGCAGGTTGGAGGCGAACACCCCGTCGATCGAGTCGTCCTCGAACGGCAGGTCGGCGGCGTCGGCGAGCACGTGGCCCTCGGGCGGCTCCCCGACGATGGTCAGCTCGTCGAGCGAGTTGTCGACCGGGATGCAGTCCGCGCCGGCGCGGCGGAACGCGCGGGTGTAGATGCCCGGGCCGCTGCCGAGGTCGAGGATCGTCTGGCCGCGCAGCGGCCCGTAGCGGCGGTCGAGGCCGGCCACCGCCTCGCGCGCGAGCACGGTGTAGAACGGCTCCGGGTCGGTCTGCTCGTTGCGAAACAGCCGCCAGAGCTGGCGGATGCGGGCGAGGCCGTGCTCGACGGGCGGTTCCGGGCGGGCGGCGTCCACGGCCGGGCACAGTAGCCTGCCGCCGCCGTGGACGTGCGCCGCCGCGATCGCCTGCTGACCGCCGCCCTGGCCGCCGGCTGCTTCCTGCTGGCGCTCCTGCAGCGCCCCGGATGGGCGGTCACGGACACCAAGATCGACCTCCACGTCGACCCCGGCCGCTTCCTCGCGGACGCCGCCGGGCCGTGGACGGCCGACATCTCGCTCGGCCACGTCCAGAGCGGCCAGTACGGCGGCTACGTCTTCCCGATGGGGCCGTTCTTCGCGGCGCTGCGCGAGCTCGGGCTGTCGGCGTGGGTGGCGCAGCGGCTGTGGCTCGGCGCCCTGCTGTTCCTCGCCGGCTGGGGCGTGCTGCGGCTCATGGACGCGCTCGCCGGCCGACCGCGCGGCGTCGTCCACGCCGTCGCGGCGGCCGCGTTCGTGCTGAACCCGTACGTCGTCACGTACGCGAGCCGCGTCTCGGTGACCCTGCTGGCCTACGCCGCGCTGCCGTGGCTGCTGCTCATCGTCCACCGCGGGCTGCGCGAGCGCTCGTGGCTGTGGCCGGCGGCGTTCGCGCTCATCGTCACCTCGTCGGGCGGCGGCATCAACGCCGCCGTCACCGCGTGGGCGCTCGTCGGCCCGCTCCTGCTGCTGCTCTACGAGCCGGCGATGCGCTTCGTCGGCTGGCGCCCGGCGTGGACGTTCACGTGGCGCACCGCGCTGCTGGGCGCCGTCACGTCGCTGTGGTGGGTGGTGCCGCTCGCGGTGCAGTCGAAGTGGGGGCTGCCGTTCCTGCCCTACACCGAGCAGCCGGGCACGATCTGGGGGTCGACGAGCGCGAGCGAGTCGCTGCGCCTCATGGGCTTCTGGCTGTCGTACGTCGGCGTCGGCTACGGCGAGGTGCTGCACCCGTACACGTCCAACGCCGGCACGCTCGTCTTCTGGGCTCCGGCGATCGTCGGCTCGCTGCTGCTGCCGGCGGTGGCGCTCGGCGGGTTCGCGTGGACGCGGCGCTGGCGCTACGCCCCGTTCTTCCTGGGGATGACGCTGCTCGGCGTCCTGATCATGATCGCCGGCTTCCCCGAGGGCACGCCGCTGCGCCGGGGCATGAACTTCGCCTACAACCACCTCGTCTCGCTGCAGACGCTGCGCACGACGTACAAGGCGGGGCCGCTGCCGGCGCTCGGACTGGCCGTGCTCGGTGGGATGGCCGCCGGCGTCGGCTGGCGCGCGCTCGCGGCCAGGCGCCCGCAGGCGCGCCTGCTCGTCCCGGTCGCCGCCGCCGTCGTGCTGGCGTTCGCGGCGTGGCCGCTGCTGCAGGGGCGCGGGGTGGAGGAGCAGCTCACCTGGAAGGACGTCCCCGCCGCCTGGAGCGACGTCGCCGCCGACCTCGACGCCGGCCTCGGCGACGACCACCGCGCGATGGTGCTCCCCGGGCAGCTCTTCAGCTACTACGACTGGGGCGGCACCGTCGACCCGATCCTGCCCACGCTCGCGCGGCGGCCGGTCGCCGTGCGCCAGGTCGTCCCGTTCGCCGACCTGCGCTCGGTGGAGCTGCAGTGGGCGACCGACGCGCTGATCAGCCAGCGCCGCGTCGTCGGCGACCAGCTCGCGCGGCTGCTGGACCTGCAGTCGGTCGGCGCGGTCGTCACCGCCACCGACGACGACCGCGACCGCTCCGGCGCCCTGGACCCCAACGCCGCCGCGCGCGAGCTGGAGCTCGCCGGCCTCGACGCGCCCGACGCCACCTACGGCCCCAGCCACCCGGAAGCCGCCGAGGACGGGGCGCTCGCCGACCCGCTCGACCTGCCGCAGATCCGCCGCCAGGACCTCGACGCGCGCTCGATGGTGCGCCTGTACCCGCGCGACCGCGCCACGATCGTCGACGGATCGGCCGAGGGGATCGTCGACCTGGCCGCCTTCGACGACCTCCCGCGCGACGTCCCGCTGCGCTACGCCACCGACCTCGCGCCCGAGGAGATCCGCGCGCTCGCGGCCGCGGGCAGCGAGGTCGTCGTCACCGACTCCAACCGCCGCCGCGTGTTCGTCCCGTCGCAGCGTCGCGCCAACCTCGGCGCGACGCTCGCGCCCGACGACCCGATCTCCGAGGACGGCCACCAGCTCAACCCCTGGCCCGACCGCGACACGAGCGTCCAGACCGTGGCCCGGCTCGACGGCGTGCGCTGGGTGCGCGCCCCGTTCTCCCCGCAGGTCCCGCAGTTCCCCGACCGCCGCCCGTTCGCGGCGCTCGACGGCGACCCGGCCACCGCGTGGGTCGCCGACCGCACGCTCACCGCCGACCGCTGGTACCTCGAGGTGCGCCTGGAGGAGCGGACGGACGTCCCGGTCCTGGACCTGCTGCCCTACGGCGACGAGCGCGGGCGCGTGACCGAGGTCGCCGTCAACGGCGAGCGCTTCCGCGTCCACGACGGCTGGAACCGCCTGCCGGTCGATCTGCGCGACGTCGACACGCTGCGCATCGAGATGGTGGACGTGACCGACCCGCCCGAGGACGTCGACGGCGGTGCCGGCGGCATCCGCGAGCTGCGCATCCCCGGCGTGACCGCGACCGAGGCGCTGCGCGTGCCGACGGTCGCCCAGGACGCGCTGCGCGACGCCGACCTGGAGCGCACGCCGCTCGCCTACCTGTTCGAGCGCACCCGCGGCGCCGACCCCTACCACCAGGACGTCGTGCGCGGCCCCTGGTCGGCCGGCGAGCCCGAGGACGACGGCGACGCCGAGACCGGCCTGCGGCGGCTGATCGACCCGCCGGCCGCCCGCGCCTGGTCGCTGCAGGCGTGGGCGAGCGTCGCGCCCACCGCGCCCGACCACGAGCTCGACGCGCTCGCCGGCGGCGACGTCCCCGGCCGCTTCGACTCGTCCTCGCGCTACGAGGGGCTCCCGGGCCGCCGCGCGTCGAGCGCCTTCGACGGACGGCCCGGCACGGCGTGGATCGGCGGCTACGGCCGGTTCGCCCGCAGCGCGTGGCTGGAGTGGACGGCGCCGCGCCCCACGACGGTCCGCGCGCTGGCGCTCACCGCTCCGCGCGAGGCCGTGCGCGTCCCCACCCGCGTGCGCCTCGTGGTCGACGGGCGGCCCGGCCCCGCGCTCGACGTCGGCCCCGACGGGCTCGTCACCCCGCCGCGGCCGGCGCGCGGGCGCACGTTCCGGCTGGTCGTGCTCGACGCCCGCTTCCCGCCCGGCACGCCGGACGCCGCGCGCGAGCGGCACGCCGTCGGCGTCGCCGAGGTGACCGGCGACGGCGTGCCCGTCGTCGCGCCCCGCCGCGCCGGACGGCTCGACAGCGGCTGCGCGATCCCGGTCGCGGCCGGCGACGCGTCGGCGGCGCTGCGCGTCACGGGCACGATCGCCGACTTCGACGCCGGCCGCCCGCTCGCCGCCCGCGGCTGCGCGACGCTCGACCTGCCGGCGGGCGAGCAGCTCCTCACCGTCCCCGGCGACGGGCCGCTGCGCGTCGACCTGCTGAAGCTCGCCTCGGCGGCCCCCGACCCGGCGCCGGCGCCGCAGCCGGCCGGCGAGGTCCTCGACGCCGGCACGCCCGGCCGCGGCACCCGCGACGGCATCCGCCTCGACGTCGCGCGCCCCGGCTGGCTCGTCGTGGGGGAGAGCTTCACGACCGGCTGGCGCGCCGAGTGCGACGGCCGCTCCCTCGGCGAGCCGGTCCCGATGGACGGCTTCGCGGTCGGCTGGCCGGTCGAGCCCGGCTGCACGACCGTCGACGTCGCGTTCGCCGGCAACGCGCCCGTGCGCTGGTCGATGCTGATCTCCGGCGTCGCCTCGCTTGCGCTCCTGGCCTTCGCGATCGTCGCGCTCGTCCGCCGCCGGGCGCCCGAGCCCGACCCCGACGCCGACGTTGCGCTGCCCGACCCGCCGACGCCCCGCATGGCGCTGCGCCGCGCGCTCGCGTGGGGCGTGGCCGCCGCGCTCGTCGGCGGCTTCGTCTTCGCTCTGCGCGCCGGCGTCGTCATCGGGCCGATGGTCGCGTTCGTCCTGTGGCGCGGCATCGGCGCGCGGCAGCTCGCGCTCGCCGCCGGCGGCCTGCTGGCGATCGTCGTGCCGATCCTCTACCTGGCCGTCCCCGTCGAGGACCAGGGCGGCTTCAACACGAGCGCGCCGATGGACCGCATCGCCGCCCACTGGGTGGCGGTCGCGGCGATCGTCCTCCTGATGCTGGCGCTCTACCGGGCGCTGGCCGGCGCGAAGGCCGAGCGGGCCCGCAGGCCCAGGAAGAGCACGCCGAACGCGGCGGCGCACTGAAGCCCGAGCACGATCGCGGCGTACTCGACGACGCCGTAGGTGTTCACGCTCAGCAGGATCGGCTCGAGGACCGCGACCACGCCGAGGACCCACAGGAAGCTCGTGCGGCCCAGCGCGAGCATGTACTGGACGGTGAGGTAGGCGATGGCCAGCAGCGTCATCGCCAGGCCGAGCACCGGGAGCACGTCGGAGGCCTGCGTGAGGTCGGCGCCGAACGCGATCCGCATCAGCGGCTCGGAGGCCACCGCGAAGATCAGCAGGGCGGGGGCGGCGATCACGGCCAGGACGAGGAACGACCGCCGCAGCACCGGCAGCGGGTCCAGGCCGGCGGCCGCGCGCCGCGTCGCCTCGGGCAGCAGGTGCAGGGCGATGCCGATCGCGATCCACACCACCGCCTTGGCCGCCACCGCGGCGGCCGCGTAGGAGCCGGCGGTGTCGCCGCCGATCTGGCGCTTGACGACGATCACGTCGACGTTCTGCAGCAGGGCCAGCAGCGCGAGCCCGCCGATCGGCGCCCACGCGCCGGCCAGCAGCGAGCGCAGCGTGCGGGCGGTGCGCGCGTCCTTCGCGGACCCGAGCCGCCTGTGGATGACCCAGCCCATCCCGATCGCGGTGATCGCGAAGGCCAGCGGCGTGCCCAGGAACGCGCCGGTCACGCCGGCGCCCGCGAGCACCAGGATGAGGCCGCACAGCAGCCGTCCGAACGCCTCCATGACCAGCGACAGGCCCACCGGCCCGTAGGCGTGCAGGCCCTGGAGGGCGCCGCGCTGGAGCGACAGCAGCAGCCACAGGACGCCGGTCGGCAGGATCGCCGCGGCCGCGAGCGGATGCTCGGGCACGCCGACCAGGCCCGCGAGCGCGTCCTGGAAGATCAGGCTGAGCGCGGTCACGACGACGAGCGCGATCAGGAGCTGGCGCACCCAGCCGTTCAGCGTCGCGGCCAGGCGCTGGCCGCCGCCGAGGTGGTGCAGCGCGGTCTCGCGCGCGGCCGCGACCTGGATCGCCTGCCCGCCGACCATGAGGATCAGGAACGTCGACACCAGCGCGGCCAGCGAGCCGTAGCCGTCGGCGCCGAGCAGGCGCGTGAAGACGATCGTGAAGACGAGCTGGATGCCGTTGGACATCAGCGTCGCGGCCGCCAGCCCGCCGGCCTTGACGGTCTCCGAGTTGCGCAGCCCGCGCCGCAGCGACACCCGCGGCTCCTGGGCCGCCTTCTCGAGCACCTCGAGGTTCGCGCGGGCCGTGTTCTCCCACGTGAAGCCGCGCGCCCGCGCCTTGGCCGCCGCGCCCATCTCGTCGCGCAGCTGCGGGTTCTCGACGATCTCGCGGACCTTCTCGGTCAGCTCCTCGGGCGTGTCGGCCAGCGCGCCGGTCTCGCCGTCGACGACGGACTCGGCCAGCCCGCCGACGCGCAGGGCGGCCGACGGGGTGCCGCAGGCGGCGGCCTCCATCACCGTCAGGCACCAGCCCTCGGCCGACGAGGCCGTGAGGTTCAGCCACGCGCGGCCGTACAGGTCGGCCTTGGCCTCCTCGGGGACGAACCCGTGCATCGTCACGCGGTCGTGCAGGCCGCGCTCGTCGATCTCGCGCTCGATCACCTCCCGCCAGTCGCCGGTGCCGGCGATCTCCAGGCGGGTGCCGGGCACGCCCTCCAGCACGTCGAGCGCGACCTCGATGCGCTTGTACTGCTTCAGGCGGCCGAGGTAGAGCAGCGTCGGCTCCTCGCTGCGCTGCCCCTCGTGGAACTGGTCGGGCTCGACGCCCAGGTAGGCGACGTGGATGAGGTGCGGGTCGATCCCCAGGCGCTCGACGAGGTCGTCGTGGGCGGCCTGCGAGATCGTCAGCACCTGCGTGCCCTTGTAGAGGAAGCGCAGCGGGAGGTACTCGGCGACGAACGCCGCGATCTTCCCGCGCCGGCCCAGCTCGGCCACGTAGTGGTCCTGGTGGACGTGGTGGACGAGCGCCACGCGCGGGCGCTTGAGGAACCACCACAGCGGCGTGAAGAACGCGATGCCGTTGATGACCTCGAGGACGACGTCGGCGTCGGCGCCGACGCCGCGGCGGACGGCCATGGCCGCGCGCGGGAAGACCGTCAGGCGGTTGCCCATGCGGTGGATCTCGAGGTTGGGCGCGGGGCGCTCCACCTTCTCCGCGCCGGGGTAGTCGCCGGCGATCACCGTGACGCGGTGCCCCCAGGCCAGCCAGCGGACGACCTGGCCGTAGAGGTTCGTGCCCGTCCCGCCGCCCTGGGGATGCGTCCAGTCGCGGTCGGTGAGCAGCAGGATGTGGAGCGTTCGATCGGGGCTCAACGCCGGGCGACGGTAGCGCAGCGGCGTGTCGGCGCGATGCGCAGGAAGCCGCCCGCGGGTGCGTCCCTTGGCTAAGGTCCCCGTGCAATGCGCGTTGCACGACGCCTTCTCCCGTTTCTGCTGTGCGGCCTGCTGGCCGCCCTTCCCGCCACCGTCCTGGCCCAGGGCGGCGCCGGCGACGACCAGTACCAGGATCCCTTCGGCCCCGGCAGCGGCCAGACCGACACCGGCTCGAGCGGCGGAGGCGGCGAGAGCGGCTCCTCGGGCGGCGGCGGCAACGGCTCCGGCAACCGCGGCGGCGGCGGCTCCGGATCGTCGGGCGGCTCCTCCGGCGGCGGCGACGCGCCGGCGTCGAGCGGCACGAGCTCCGGCTCCGGCGCGAGCACCGAGACGCCGCCGCTGACCCAGGATCCGGGGCTCGGCTCGGCCGAGACGTCGGGCACCGCCGACGCCGGCCCGCGCACCGAGCTGCCGCGCACCGGCATGGAGGCCCCGATCGTCGCCCTGCTCGGCGCCGGCCTGCTGGCCGCCGGGCTCGGCCTCCGTCTGCGGGTCCGCGCGGTCGATGGCCGGCGGCGCTGACGCAGGCCGCGCCGCCGACGCCCAGCCGCTCGTCCTCGAGTCCGCCAGCGCGCAGGAGACCGAGGCGATCGCCGCCGACCTGGCCGCGCGCCTGCGGCCCGGCGACGTGGTCCTCCTCTCGGGCGACGTCGGGGCCGGCAAGACGACGTTCGTGCGGGGCGCGGTGCGCGCGCTCGGCCACACCGGGCGCGTGACGAGCCCGACGTTCACGATCGTCAACCGCTACGAGGGCGGGCGCGCGCCGGTCTCCCACCTCGACCTCTACCGCCTCGGGGAGCACGGCCTCGACGACGAGGACCCGGCGCTGCTGGCCGACGAGCTGACCCCCGACCGCATCGTCTTCGTCGAATGGCCGGAGGCGGCGGGGCACGAGCCGCTCGGCCCGGTCGCGCTGCGCGTCACGCTGCGCCACACCGGCGGCGACACGCGGACCCTGGAGATCGCCGGTGGCTGACGCGGCCGGGCAGCTCGTCCTGGCGTTCGACACGGCCACCAGCGCGACCGCGGTCGCGGTGCTCGCGCGCGACGGCCGCGAGATCGAGCGGCGCGACGACCCGGCCCCCGGCGGGCGCCCGCGCCACGCCCAGCAGCTCCTGCCGCTCGCCCGGCAGGCGCTCGCGGAGGCCGGCGCCGCGTTCGCCGACGTCGACCGCGTCGCGGTCGGCACCGGGCCGGGGTCGTTCACCGGCCTGCGGATCGGCGTGGCGACGGCGCGGGCGCTGGCCCTCGGCGCGGAGGCGCAGCTCGTCGGCGTGTCGACGCTGCGGGTGCTGGCCGAGGCCGCCGCGGCCGGCGCGGGCCCGGGCACGGTCGTGGCGCCCGTGCTCGACGCCCGCCGCGGCGAGGTGTTCGTCGCCGCCTGGCGCGACGGGCGGCCGGTGCTGGCGCCGCGCGCGCTCGCCCCCGACGCGGTGGCCGCCGCGGTCGCGGAGGCCGGCCCGGACGGTCCCGCGGCGTGGCTGGCGGTCGGAGACGGCGCGGTACGCTTCCGGGGCAGCCTGGAGACGGCCGGCATGTCGGTTCCCATGGACGACTCGCCCCTGCATCGCGTCAGCGCGACGATCCTCGCCCGTCTCGGGGCCCGGATCGACCCGTCGCCTCGCGCCGACGTCGTGCCCGAGTACCTGCGCCTGCCCGACGCCGAGCTGGCGCTGCGCGCGCGCCCGGAGCGCTGAGCGGTGGCGACGACGGCGATCCAGATCCGCCGGCTCGCCTACGCCGACCTGCCGCAGGTGATCGCGATCGAGCGGCGCGCGTTCCCGACGCCGTGGTCGCTGGCGATGTTCGTGCTCGAGCTGTCCAAGCCGGGCGGCGTGTGCCTGGCCGCCGTGCGCGACGACCGCATCGCCGCGTACTGCATCTGCTCGCGCTACGACACCGCCTGGCACCTGATGAACATCGCCGTCGACCCCGTCCACCACCGCCAGGGCCTCGGCACCGCGCTGCTGACCGAGCTGCTGCACCGCGTCGGCGGCGACGAGGCGCGCGTGACGCTCGAGGTGCGCCGCTCCAACGCCGGGGCGATCGAGCTGTACGAGCGCTTCGGCTTCCGCGCCGCCGGCATCCGGCGCCGCTACTACCAGGACAACGGCGAGGACGCGCTCATCATGTGGCGCACGCCCGGCACGCTGGCCGGCACCTTCGACGACGTCCCCAACGCCCGCCCGCCCCTGCGCTGACCCGACCGACGCCGTGATCCTCGCCATCGAGACGAGCTGCGACGACACCTGCGCGGCGGTGGTCGACCGCGACGGCGTCATCCGCGCCAACGTGATCTCCTCCCAGGGCGTCCACGACCGCTACGGCGGGGTCGTGCCCGAGGTTGCCGCGCGCCACCACCTCGAGCTCGTCGACGTCGCCGTCGAGGACGCCCTGCGCCGCGCGCAGGCCGGGTGGGACGACGTCGACCTGATCGCGGTCACGCAGGGGCCGGGCCTCGTCGGCGCGTTGCTGATCGGCCTGTCGGAGGCCAAGGCGCTGGCCGCCGCGCGCGACCTCCCGCTCGCGCCCGTCGACCACCTGCAGGGCCACGTCGCGGCCAACTTCCTGGCGCCCGAGCCGTTCGAGCCGCCGTTCGTGTGCCTGATCGCGTCGGGCGGCCACACGCTCCTCGCGCGCGTGGAGGACCGCCACGGGTTCGCCGTCCTCGGCTCGACGCTCGACGACGCGGCGGGGGAGGCGTTCGACAAGGGCGCGCGCATGCTCGGCCTCGGCTATCCCGGCGGCCCGGCCCTGCAGCGCCTGGCCGAGCAGGGTGACCCCGAGGCGCACGCGTTCCCGCTGGCCGAGGGCGTCGAGGGGCTGGACTTCTCGTTCGCGGGCGTGAAGACCGCGCTGCTGTACGCGCTGCGCGAGGACGGCCGGCCCTCCGACGCCGACCTGGCCGCCTCCTACCAGCACGCGATCGTCGAGCAGCTCGCGCGGCGCACCGAGCGCGCGCTGGAGGAGACCGGGCTCCAGCGGCTGGCGGTCGGCGGCGGGGTGGCCGCCAACGCGCTGCTGCGCGAGCGCCTGGCGCGCATCGGCGTTCCGACGCACGTCCCGCCGCGCGAGCTGTGCACCGACAACGCGGCGATGATCGCCAGCGCCGCCCGGTACGTCGCGCCGCTGGCGCCCGGCGAGTACCTCGGCCTCGACGCCTACGCGAGCGGGGAGCGAGGCCTGTGAGCCTCCCCGTCGTGACGTTCTACGGCCGGGCCGGCTGCCACCTGTGCGAGGAGGCGCTGGAGGTCGTCGAGCGGGTCCGCGCGCGGGTCCCGTTCGAGCTCGTCGAGGTCGACATCGAGTCCGACGACGCGCTGTTCAAGGCCATGCTGGAGCGCATTCCGGTGGTGGCGGTCGACGGGATCGAGCACGCGGAGCTGTTCGTCGACGAGGAGGCGCTGGTCTCGGCGCTATCGTCACCGCACCAGTGACACCGGACGTCATGACCCAGCCCGAGCGCCTCTCACTCGGCGTCGCCGCCAGGCTCGCCCGTTACCTGCAGGTGCTGACGCAGGCCAAGAAGGAGGGCAAGGAGACGATCTCCTCGCAGGAGCTGTCGGAGTGGACGCACGTGAACTCCACGCAGATCCGGCGCGACCTGTCGGGGTTCGGCAAGTTCGGCAAGCGCGGCGTCGGCTACAACGTCGACTCGCTGGTGTCGCAGATCCGCAAGATCCTGCGCACCGCCGGCCAGCACAACATCGCCCTGTTCGGCGCCGGCCACCTCGGCCGGGCGATCGCCTCCAGCCACATCTTCGCCGACCACGGCTTCACCGTCGTGGCGATCTTCGACAACGACCCCTCCAAGATCGGCGAGCGGGTCGGCAACACCGTCGTGCGGCCCGTCGACGAGCTGAAGCAGGCCGTCGAGGAGGAGGACATCGTCGTCGGCGTCCTCGCCGTGCCGGGCCCCGCCGCGCAGCCCCTGGCCGACGCGCTCGTGGACGCGGGCGTGAAGATCATCTTCAACTACTCCGAGGCGCTGCTGCAGGTGCCGCCGGAGGTCACCGTGCACACGTCCAGCCCGGCCGTGGACCTGCTGTACGCGCTGTACTTCTACCTGACCTGAGGCCAGGCTCCGGCATGCCCATCGACCTCGACCGCGCGGAGGCCGTCTTCGCCGAGAGCACGGACGGCACCGTCGGCCTGGAGGAGGAGTTCGCGCTCCTGGATCCGCAGACGCTGGCGATGGTCCCGCGCTTCGAGGAGCTGCGCGACAGCGCGCCGCCGGCGCTGGCCGAGCACGTCGCCGGCGAGCTGATCCGCAGCGAGATCGAGATCGTCTCCGGTCGCGGGGCCGACCTCGCCGACGCGATCGCCCGCCAGCGCGAGGCGCGGCGCCTGCTGTTCGCGCACGCCGAGGCGAACGGGGTCGCGCTCGGCGCGACCGGCACGCACCCGTGGGCCGACTTCCGCGAGCAGCAGTTCATCGAGACCGAGCACTACCGCCGCGTCGCCGACTCGCTGCGCTACGTGGCCAAGCGCAACAACACGTTCTCGCTGCACGTCCACGTCGGCGTCCGCGACCTCGACCGCGCCGTGCGCGTGTGCGACCGCCTGCGGCCCGTGCTGCCGGTGCTGCTGGCGCTGAGCGCCTCGTCGCCGCTGGTCGACGGGATCGACTCGGGGCTGCACTCCGCGCGCACGCAGATCTTCACGAAGTCGTTCCCGCGCTGCGGCGTGCCGGACGCGTTCGGCTCGTGGGCCGCGTTCCGCGAGTACCTGGAGCTGCTGATCGCGACCGGCTCGATCGTCGAGTACACGCAGGTGTGGTGGTCGGTGCGCCCGCACCTGTCGTTCGGGACCGTCGAGGTGCGCATCTGCGACGTGCAGCCGACCGCCGCCGAGTCCGAGGCGCTCGCCGCGCTCGTGGCCGCGTGCGTCGAGGCCGCCGCGCGCGACGTCGACGCCGGCGTGCCGTTCGACGACCCGCCGCCGCGGCTGATCGAGGAGAACATGTGGCGGGCGATCCGCCACGGCATGGACGGCGAGCTGATCGACCTCGAGCGCGGCGTGACCGAGCCGGCGCGGGCCGCGGTCGAGCGGCTCGTCGCGTGGTCGGGCGCCGACGTGCCGCTGCCGGCGCTCAACGGCGCCCAGCGCCAGCGCCGCTGGCTCGACGTCGGCGTCCCCGCCGCCGAGGTCTACGAGCGCATGGTCGCCGAGACGCGGGCGACCTACCCCGACCCGCAGGGCGCCGCGGTCCCCGGCCGCTGACGGCGAGCCCGCGCGGCGATCGCGCTAGGCTCGCAGGACGATGAGCGAGCAGCAGCGACCGCCCACCGAGGAAGAGCTCCGCGCCGCCTACGAGGCCGAGCTGAAGCGCATCCGCGTCGAGGACGTGCTGGTGCAGACGACCGTCTCGCTCATCAACCTCGGCGGGCGCAAGGCCGGCCTGGCCCCCGGCGCCGAGGACGAGCGCGACCTGGACCAGCTCCGTCAGGCGATCGAGGGCGTGCGCGCGCTGCTGCCCCTGATCGAGCCGGTGCTCGGCCCCGACGCCTCGCAGCTTCGCGACGCGCTCAGCCAGCTCCAGCTCGCCTACGCCCAGGGCCGCGGCGGCGAGGGCGGCGACGGCGGCGAAGGCGGTGGCGGCGGTCCGCAGGGCCCGTCGGATCCGCAGTCGCCCAAGCCCGGCGAGCCCGGGCCCGCGCAGTCGTCGGGCCGGCTCTGGGTCCCCGGGCAGTAGGGCGCCGGAGCCCTGGTGCCCGGCCGTAGCCCCGACTACGGTTCCGGCCACATGCGCACGGACCCCGCGCAGATCGTCGAGGAGCAGGAGGCGCTGCGCCGCATCGCGATGCTCGTCGCGGGCCAGGCGACGCGCAGCGAGGTGCTCGGCGCGATCGCCGAGGAGCTGTACCGGCTGCTCGGCGTCGAGTCGATCCGCCTGCTGCGCTACGACACGCAGCGGGACGGGTCGCCGATCGCGACCGTGGTCGGCGCCTGGGGCGAGGACCAGGTGCTCGTCGTCGGCGAGCAGCGTCCGCTGGGCGGCGACAACGTCACCACGCGGGTGTTCGAGACCGGCCGGCCCGCGACGATCGAGGACTACGAGGCCGCCAGCGGCGCCATCGCCGACCGCGTCCGCGAGGCCCCGATCCGCTCGGCCGCCGCGGCGCCGGTCCTCGTCGACGGCCGCCTGTGGGGCGTGTTCGTCGCCGCCGCGCTCGGCCCCGGGAAGCTGACCGCCGACACCGCCGAGCGGCTCACCCGCTTCACCGAGCTGATGGGGATGGCGATCGCCAACACCGAGGCGCGCGCGCAGGTCGCGCGGCTCGCCGAGGAGCAGGCGGCGCTGCGCCGCGTGGCGGTGCTCGTGGCCCAGGGCGTGCGCCCGGCCGAGGTGTTCGACGCGGTGATCGGCGAGGTCGCCGCGCTGCTGAGCGCCGAGCACATCGCGCTCGTGCGCCGCTCCGGACCCGGCGAGATCACGATCCTGGCCGGGCGCGGGCACGACCCCGAGCTGCTGCGGCCGGGCATGCGCGTGGCGATCGACGGCGACAGCGTGATCGCCCGGGTGCTCGCCGCGGGACGGCCGGCGCGCGTCGAGGGCTACGCGGACCGCGACGGCGAGATCGCCGACCTGGCCCGGCGCTGGGACGTCGAGATCGGGGTCGGCGCGCCGATCGTGGTGGACGGCGCGCTGTGGGGCGTGATCGTCATCAGCTTCAGCGGCCACCGCCCGCCGGCCGCCGACGCCGAGGCGCGGCTGGCCGAGTTCGCCGAGCTGCTCGGCACCGCGGTCGCCAACGCCGACACCCACGACCAGCTCAACGCGTCGCGCGCGCGCCTGCTCGCCGCCGGCGACGAGGCGCGCCGCCGCGTGGTGCGCGACCTCCACGACGGCGCCCAGCAGCGGCTGGTGCACACGATCGTGACGCTCGGGATGGCCCGTCGGGCGCTGCGCGAGAGCCGCGACGGCGCCGAGGCGCTGCTCGACGAGGCGATCGCCCAGGCCGAGCAGGCCACCGCGGAGCTGCGCGAGCTGTCGCACGGCATCCTCCCGACGGTCCTGACCCGCGGCGGGCTGCGCGCCGCCGTCGACGACCTCGTGACCCGGCTGGGGCTCCCGGTCGACCTGGACGTGACGGACGCGCGCGTGGCGGCCGAGATCGAGGCGAGCGCGTACTTCGTCGTGGCGGAGACGCTCACCAACGTCGTCAAGCACGCGCGCGCCCACCGCGCCTCGGTGACGGCGGCCGTCGACGGGCCGACGCTGCGCCTGGAGGTCCGCGACGACGGCGTCGGCGGCGCCGACCCGGGCGGGAACGGCCTCGTCGGGCTCGGCGATCGCGTCGCCGCGCTGGGCGGGACGCTGCGCATCGACAGCCCCGCCGGGGCCGGCACGGTCGTGGCCGTCGAGCTGCCGCTGCCCGCGTAGCGGCGCCGCGCGCGCCCGGGGGCGGAGGACGCGACGCCCGGCGGGATGGTTATGCTCCGCGGCCTTCCTACCGGGGTCAAGCGGGGAGAGCTCGCACCCCAGCGTCAACGTCCACAGGAGAAACGTTGAGTGACTTCCTGACAGACCACGGGGTGGTCGTCGCCCTCGTCTGCGCCGGATTGGCGGTGCTCTACGGGCTGCTGACCACCCGGTCGCTGCTCGCGCTGTCGCCTGGCAACGAGCGGATGCAGTTCATCTCGAAGGCGGTCCAGACGGGTGCTCGCGCCTACCTGAACCGCCAGTACTCGATCATCGCCGTCGTCGGACTCGTCCTGTTCGTCGCCCTGATCTTCATCCAGGACATCTCGGTCGCGGTCGGCTTCGCGATCGGCGGCGTCCTCTCGGGCGCGGCGGGCTACATCGGCATGAACGTGTCGGTGCGCGCGAACGCGCGCGTCGCCGAGGCCGCCCGCAGCGGCGTCGGCAAGGCGCTCGACGTCGCCTTCCGCGGCGGCGCGATCACCGGCCTGCTCGTCGTCGGCCTGGCGCTGCTCGGCGTCGCCGGCTACTACGGGATCCTCACCTGGATCTTCGACGAGACGCCCAAGGAGTCGGTCGACGCCCTGATCGGCCTCGGCTTCGGCGGCTCGCTGATCTCGGTCTTCGCGCGTCTGGGCGGCGGCATCTTCACCAAGGCCGCCGACGTCGGCGCCGACCTGGTCGGCAAGGTCGAGGCGGGCATCCCCGAGGACGACCCGCGCAACCCGGCCGTGATCGCCGACAACGTCGGCGACAACGTCGGCGACTGCGCCGGCATGGCCGCCGACCTGTTCGAGACCTACGCGGTCACCGCGGTGGCCGTCATGCTGCTCGGCGTCCTGCAGTTCCCCGAGGAGTTCGCCACGAACGTGGCCCTGTACCCGCTCGTCCTCGGCGGCGTCGCGATCATCGGCTCGATCATCGGCACGTTCGCGGTGAAGGGCACCAACGTGGAGCGCGCGCTCTACCAGGGCCTCATCGTCTCGGGCGTGATCTCGGCGGCCGCGTTCTACCCGGTCACCGAGTGGCTGATGGGCGACATCGTCCGCTTCAGCGTCGGCGAGCTGTACCTGTGCGCGCTGATCGGCATCGCCGTCACCGCGCTGCTGTTCATCCTGACCGACTACTACACGTCGACGCGCTTCGGCCCGGTCAAGAAGACCGCCGCCGCGTCGCAGACCGGTCACGCGACGAACATCATCCAGGGCCTGGCGCAGGGCCTGCAGGCCACCGCGCTGCCGGCGCTGGTGCTCGTGTTCGGCATCTGGGGCGCCTGGGAGCTGGCCGGTGTCTACGGCGTCGGCGTGGCCGTCATGGGCCAGCTCTCGCTCACCGGCCTGATCGTCGCGCTCGACGCGTTCGGCCCGATCACCGACAACGCGGGCGGCATCGCCGAGATGGCCGAGCTGCCCGAGGACGTCCGCAACGTCACCGATCCGCTCGACGCGGTCGGCAACACGACGAAGGCGGTCACGAAGGGCTACGCGATCGGCTCGGCCGTGCTCGCCGCGGTCGTCCTGTTCGCCGCGTTCCTCGACGAGCTGCACCGCGAGGGCGGCACGGACATCACGTTCGGCCTCGAGGAGCCGCCGGTGCTCATGGGCCTGCTGATCGGCGGCCTGATGGTGACGCTGTTCGCCGCGCTGTCGATGGAGGCCGTCGGCCGCGCCGGCGGCGCCGTCGTCGAGGAGGTGCGCCGCCAGTTCCGCGAGAAGCCGGGGATCATGGAGGGCACCGACCAGCCCGACTACGAGCGCTCGGTGGCGCTCGTCACCGCGGCCGCGCAGCGCGAGATGATCATCCCGTCGCTGATCCCGATCGTGTTCACGGTCGTGGTCGGCCTGATCAGCGTGCAGGCGCTCGGCGGGCTGCTGATCGGCGTCATCGTCGTCGGCTTCTTCTTCGCCGTCCTGATGACCGCCGGCGGCGGCGCGTGGGACAACGCGAAGAAGCTGATCGAGGACGGCGCGTTCGGCGGCAAGGGCTCCGAGGCCCACGCCGCGTCGGTCACCGGCGACACGGTCGGCGACCCGTTCAAGGACACCGCCGGCCCGGCGATCAACCCGATGATCAAGGTGGCCAACATCGTGGCCATCCTCATCATCCCGATCATCACCTGAGCCGATACGGGACAGCGTGTCCCGGAGCGAGGGGGCGGCCAGGTGCCGCCCCCTCGTCGTTCTCGGGTCAGCCCGGCCGGACGCTGATCGTGACCGGGTCCAGCGCGCGGACGTCGCCGAGCGACGGGCGGCCGGGCGACTCGCGGAAGCTCGCGACGAGCTCCTCGCCGCCGGCCGCGATCGTCGCCGGGATCGCGCTCCAGGTGAGCGTGCCGTCGGGGCCGGCGGCGGGGGCGACGCCGGTGAGGTCCAGCGTGGCGATCGTCCGCTCGGCCACGGGCGCCGGCGCGACGCCGTGGTAGCCGGAGTCCGACCGGGCGGTGATCGTGCCGCGGTCGCCGTCGAGCGTCACGCGCACGTCCTCCAGCTTGACCCAGATGCCGTGGGCGACGCCGTCGCTGGGCGCCACCTGGTAGCCGGCGCGGAACGAGCCGGTGGTCGTCACCACGCCGCGGCGTGAGGGCGCGTCCCACGTGCCGCCGGTGACGGGGAGGACGAACGCGCCGGCCGCGTCCTGGGTCACGCCGCCGGTCATGAGCGCGCCGAACGTCGCCTGGAAGGCCTGGCGCAGGGCGGGGCTGTAGCCCCACGTCACGGTGCCGCCGGCGAGGGGGCGGGCCGTGGCGGTGGTGCGGCGCGCGTCGACGTCGATCGTGCCGACGGTCCCGGGCCGCAGGGCGCGGCGGGGCTTCAGCGCGCGGTTGAGCACGCGGGCGCCCGTCGCCGTCAGGCGCAGCGAGGCGCCGCTCACGCGGGTCGCGGTCGCGCTGCGCTCCGGCGCCGAGGCGCCCGGGCGGATCGCGAACAGCGTCTGCGTCCCGCCGCGGCTGGCGCGGGCGCGGACGCCCCACGCGGCGCCGGCCGTCGTGACCTGGACGCGCGAGAGCGTGAGCGTGCGCCGGCCGGAGCGCAGGCGCAGCCCGCCGTCGAGCGCGACGCCGCCGTCGTCCACGGCCCGGACGGGGAGCCGCGGCGCGCCGCCGTCGCCGCGGGTGGCGGGCGCCGTCGGCGCGACCGCGATCCGGGCGCGCAGCAGGGAGGCGTCGAAGGCGAGCGTGGCCGAGCCGTCGTCGGCGAGCGCGGGGGCGGCCGACGCCGCGAGCCCGGCGCTCGCCGCCGCCATGAGCGCCGCTCCGCGCCGCGTGGTGATGAACGTCATGCGCAGGAGCATATGCGGCTGATTAGGTGACCCTAATCATCTGGTAGGGTCCCCGCCGCCCCGCTGGTTCGGGTGCCCTAATACGACCTTGTCTTGGAAAGGAAGCACGTGTCAAGACGCCTGTTGAGGCTGGCGATCGGCGCCGCGGCGGCGGTCCTGCTCCTGCTAGCGGCCGGCGCCACATCGGCGTCTGCGGCGCCGGAGGTGACGGTGTCGCAGACCGCGAACCTCGACCCTGACGGCGAGGTCACGCTCACCGTCGAGGGGAGCGGGTTCGATCCGGCCGGATCCGGAGGTAACGGCATCTACCTCGCGTTCGGCCCTAAGAACGCCGACTACCAGACCAACGCCGCCGCCTACTACGAGGCCAAGTGGGTGCACACCGGCGCGGCGCCGTCGCCGGGGCAGGCCGAGCTGAACGCCGACGGCACGTTCTCGACCACCATCAAGGTGAAGGCGCGCTACACCGACGGCGGGGGCACCGACGTCGACTGCCTCGCGGACGCCTGCTACGTGCTGACGATCGGCGCCCACGGGATCGTCAACCCCGGCCAGGAGACGTTCACGCGCATCCGCTTCCAGCCGATCCTGACGGTCACGCCGTCGACGAACCTCGACGCCGACGGCGACACCGTCGCCATCTCCGGCGAGGGGTTCTGGGACATCGCCGACCCCGAGCACGGCCTGTACGTCACCCAGGCGGCGATCATCGACGGGCGGGTGCGCACCACCGGCCCGCGCCAGGTCTCGCCGGACCCGTCGACGCCCACGACGTGGCAGCTCGAGACGGACGGGACGTTCAGCGGCTCGCTGCCGGTGGTCAAGACGTTCACGTCCGGCGGCGTCACGGTCGACTGCGCGTTCGTGCAGTGCGAGATCGTCACGTTCCGCGCGCGGACGAACCCGACGCCCGCGACGCTGTTCACCCGCCAGCCGATCTCGTTCGAGCCCGTGCCGGCGGTGCAGGTGAGCCCGGCGACCGACCTCAGCCGGGCCGGCGACACGGTCACGGTCGAGGGCGCTGACTTCCTCGCGTCGCTCAACGCCACCGGCGCCTACGTGGCCCAGGGGGCCGAGGTCGACGGCCAGCTCGTGTACCGCGGCGCGCAGTGGTTCGCGCCGGCCGGCGTCATGGGTGCGTCGGGCACGATCGACGCCGACGGCCGCTTCACGACCACGATCGACGTGGTCGGCGCCGGCACGTTCACCGTGCGCGGCGGCGGCGGGGCGACGCGTGAGGTGGACTGCGCCGAGGTGCAGTGCTCGATCGTGACGTGGTCGGCGCACAGCGCGGCCCAGCAGCCGCTGTTCGCGACGGCCACGCCGATCGCGTTCGCCGCGGCGACGCCCGATCCCGATCCCGATCCGGGCCCCGGCGGCGGCGGCGGTGGCGGCGGCGCGCCGGCGATCTCGGTGACGCCCTCGTCCGGCCTGACCGGGCCGGCGACCGTCAGCGTCACCGGCTCCGGGTTCTCGACGACTCCGCCCGGCATCTACGTCGTGTACGGCCCGATGGCCGGCAACACGAACCCGGCCGCCTACTACGGACCGTCCTCGCAGTTCCTGACCCCCGGCGGCGGGCTGTCGGCGTCCGGCACGTTCACGACCTCGATGCAGGTCGTCCCGAGCTACACCGACGGCAACGGCAACGCCGTGGACTGCACGGTCGTCCAGTGCTACGTGCGCACGATGCGCGCCCACGGGATGACCGACGTCAACCAGGACACGGCGGTGCCGATCACGTTCGCGTCGTCGGTGACCGCGAGCGCGCAGCGCGACGCCGGCCCCGCGCCGGCGCCGGCGAGCGGTCCAGTGGCCTCCACCACGGGCCCGGCGACCGGCGCGCCGTCGGGGACCGCCCCGGCGACCCTGCCGGCGATCACCAAGCCGTCGGTGCGTCGCAACGGGCGCGTGTCGCTGACCGTGTCCGAGCCCTCGACGGTCACGTTCGTCCTGCGCCGCAAGCGCGGCAAGCGGTGGGTCGTCGTGAAGGTCGTCCGCGTGCGGGTGGCCGAGGCGGGCACGGTCCGGGCGAAGCTGCCGCTGCGCCGCGCCGGCCGCTACCGGATCTCCGCGAAGGCGGTCTCCAGCGTGACGGGCAAGGCCAGCAAGAAGACGGTCAAGCGCGTCACGGTCAAGCGCTCCGAGAAGAAGGGCGCGCGCCGCTGACGCGATGATCGTCGCGAGGGGCGGCCCCGCACGGCCGCCCCTCGCGTCCTCTCGCCGCTACCGCGCCGAACGGGTGCGGTAGCGGTGCACGGCCAGCGGGGCGAACAGGGCGATCAGGACGAACGCCCACACGAACGCGCCCCACACGTAGTCGCCCGCCGGCGCGCCCAGCCACAGCGCGCGCATCGCGTTCACGACGATCGTGAACGGGTTGATGTCGGCGAACCACTCCAGCGCGGCCGGCATCGACTCGGTCGGCACGAACGCCGACGAGATGAACGTCAGCGGGAACACCGCGATGAAGCCGAGCGAGTTGGCCGCCTCGGGCGAGGAGACCACCATGCCCAGCAGCGCGAAGATCCACGAGAACGCGTAGCCGAAGAGCAGCAGCAGCACGAAGCCGAGCAGGATCTCGACGACGTTCGCGTGGAACGAGAACCCGATGATCAGCCCGGTCACCAGCAGCACCAGCACCGACAGCGTGTTCGTCGCGATGTCGGCGATCGTGCGCCCGGCGAGCACCGCGGCGCGCGCCATCGGCAGCGACCGGAAGCGGTCGATCAGGCCCTTGTTGAGGTCCTCCGCCAGGCCCAGCGCCGTGACGAACCCGCCGAAGGCGATGTTCTGCACGATGATGCCGGGGATCAGGAAGTCGACGTACTCGTAGCCGGGCGTCGAGATCGCGCCGCCGAACACGTAGACGAACAGCAGCACGAACATCACCGGCTGCACGGTGAACGCGAGCAGCAGGTCCGGCTGGCGCGGGATGCGCATCAGGTTGCGCTCCGCGATCACCATGGTGTCGGTCACCAGCCGCCTCATGCCACACGCTCCCCGGCCTCGTCCTCGGCCTCCTCGGCCGCGCGGCCGGTGAGGGAGAGGAACACGTCGTCGAGGGTCGGTCGGCGCAGGCCGAGGTCGTCGACGTCGATGCCCGCCTCGTCGAGGCGGCGGACCGCCTCCACGATCGTGCCGGTGCGGCCGCTGACCTGCAGCTTCACGGTGTCGTCGTCGGCGGTGGGCGGCTCGGTCGCCATCGGCGCGAGCGCGTCGATCGCCCGCTCGGCGGCGTCGCCGTTGGCGAGGTGCACCTCGAGGCGCTCCCCGCCGACGCGGTCCTTCAGCTCGTCGGGCGTGCCCTCGGCGATCACGTGGCCGTGGTCGATCACCGCGATGCGGTCGGCGAGCCGGTCGGCCTCGTCGAGGTACTGCGTCGTCAGCAGCACGGTCGTGCCCTCGGCCACGAGCAGCTCGATCGTCTCCCACAGGTCGAGCCGGCTGCGCGGGTCCAGCCCGGTCGTCGGCTCGTCGAGGAAGACGATCGGCGGCTGGGCGACCAGCGCCGCCGCGAGGTCGAGGCGGCGGCGCATGCCGCCGGAGTACGTCTTGGCGGGCCGGCCGGCCGCGTCGACGAGGTCGAACCGCTCCAGCAGCTCGCGGCCGCGCTGCTTGGCCGCGGCCCGCGACTCGCCGTAGAGGCGGCCGACCATCGTCAGGTTCTCCAGCCCGGTGAGGTTCTCGTCGACGGCGGCGTACTGGCCGGCGAGGCCGATGCGCTCGCGCAGCCGGGCGGCGTCGCGCGCCACGTCGCAGCCGGCGACGCGCGCCTCGCCGGCGTCGGGCTTCAGCAGCGTCGTGAGGACGCGCACCATCGTCGTCTTGCCAGCGCCGTTCGGGCCGAGCAGCCCGTAGACCGTTCCGCGGGGGACCTCGAGGTCGACCCCGTCGAGCGCGCGGACGGAGCCGAAGCTCTTCACCACGCCGCTGGCGAGGATCGCGGGCTCGTCGGATGGGCCCGCCCTGTCTTGTCTGGTTGCCTCCATCCCCCTCACGCTACGCGAGCCAGAGGACATCCGCTGACCGCAAGGGGGTCACAGCGCGATCCGGTCGTCGGCGCGGGCCACGACGAGCGGATCGTGGGTGGCGCAGACGATCGTGACGCCGTGGCGCGCGGCGGACCCGGCGAGCAGCTCGGCGACCTCCGCCGCGTTCTCCTCGTCCAGGCGCGACGTGGGCTCGTCGACGAGCAGGAGTGCGGGCTCGGCCGCGAGCGCGCGGGCGATCGCGACCCGCTGGCGCTCTCCGCCCGACAGGCGCTCCACGCGCTGGCGGCGGCGCTCGGCCAGCCCGACCTCGTCGAGCGCGGCGGCGGCCCGGTCGCGTGCCTCTCGCTCGGGCACGCCGCGCTGCGCGAGCGCCAGCTCCACGTTCTCCTGGGCGCCGAGGAACCCGATCAGCCCGACGTCCTGGGCGACGATCGCGACGTGCTCGCGGCGCAGCGCGGCCAGCTCCGCGCGGTCGCGGTCGTCGATGCGCCGGTCGCCGAGCAGGACCGCGCCGGCGTCGGGGCGCTCGAGCCCGGCCAGCAGCCGCAGCACGGTCGACTTGCCCGAGCCGGAGCGGCCGCTCAGCGCGGTCAGGCGGCCGGGCGCGAACGCGGCGTCGAAGCCCCGCAGCACGGTCCGCGCGCCGTACGCCTTGTCGACCCCGCGCAGCTCCGCGCCCACGGACCGTTGTCGGTTCGAGCTCGCCATGCGAGATGGATCCGACAACGGCGGGGGTGGCGGGGTGGTGGAGGCGGCCGCGCCGTCGGCCGCGCGCAGCTCGATCGCGCCGTCGCGCGGGCGCGCGACGAGCCGCGCGGGGAGGCCGGCCCGGTGCAGCAGCTCCTCGGGCAGGCGCAGCCAGCCGCCACGGCCGACCACGATCGCCTCCTCGCCCAGCGCGCCGGCCTCGCCGCTGATGCGCCCGTCGCGCAGGCGCACGGTGCGGTCGGCGCGGGCGCAGGCGGCCGGGTCGTGGCTGACGACGACGACCGTGGTGCCCTCGTCGCGGGCGAGCGCGGCGATCAGGTCGTAGACCGCGGCCGCGCTCGCGGCGTCGAGCTCGCCGCCCGGCTCGTCGGCGAGCAGCAGCCCGGGCCGGTGCGCGACGGCCGCGCACACCGCCACGCGCTGGCGCTCGCCGCCCGACAGCTCGTGCGGGTGGGCGTCGGCGCGATCGGCCAGGCCGACGCGCTCCAGCAGCTCGCCGGCGCGCCGCGCGCGCTCGCGGCGGGCGGCGCCCCGCAGCGCCAGCGGCAGCGCGACCGCGTCGCGGCAGCGCAGCGACGGCGGCAGCGAGCGGTCGTGGTGCTGGTCGACGAGCCCGACGTGCGCCTGGCGGAACGCGGCCCGCCGGCGCGCCGGCAGGCGGCCGAGGTCGGCGCCGAGCACCCGCACCGCGCCGGCCGACGGCGGCTCCAGGCCGGCGAGCACGCGCAGGAGCGTCGACTTGCCCGCGCCGCTGGGGCCGAGCACGACGAGCCGCTCGCCGGCCGCGACGCTCAGCGTCAGGCCCTGCAGCGCCGCCGCGTCGCCCTCGGTCGTGCGGTGGACCCGGAACAGGTCGCGCAGCGCGATCGCCTCGCCGCTCACGGCGCCGCGCTCCGGGGCCGGCGGGGGACGGGACCCGAGAACGCGCGCGCGAGCGCGACCGCGACGACCGCGGCGGCCAGCAGCGCGCCGGCGGCCAGCCCCGCGCCCCAGCGCGTCCACGGCAGCACCGCGGTGAGCGGCGGGACCGGCGCGCTCGTCGCGGCGGTCGCCTGCACGGTCTCGGCGACGAGCACGCTCAACAGGACGCCGAGCGCCACGCCGCCCGCCGCGCCCAGCGCGGCGAGGAGCATCGCGCGCAGCCACAGCACCGCCCGCAGCGTCCGCGGCGGCGCGCCCTGCGCCTCGAGGTCGTACAGCTCGGCGCCCTCGTCGCGCACGGCGACCGCGGTGGCCAGCAGCAGGCCGCCGATCGCCAGCAGGCCGCCGGCCAGCGCGGCGGCGGCGAGGACGCCGAGCAGCTCGCGCGCGAGCGGGTCGCCGCGCAGCGTCGCCTCGACCGCGCGGCGCGAGGTCACGGTCAGGCCGGCCAGCCGCGGGCGGTCCAGCGCCGCGGCGAGGCGGCGCTCCTGGTCGGGCGTCGCCGCCAGCCACAGCTCGCCGGTCGCGCCGGCGCCCGGGCGGGCCGCGTCGAGCGCGTCGGACAGGCGGGCGCGGTCGGCGACGACGAACCCGGCGGCCGCCGGGTCGACGCCGGGCAGCCGCGCGAGCGAGCCGACGACCCGGCCGGTGAGCGGCACGCCGTCGACGCGCAGCGGCAGGCGCCCGCGCGGCCCCGCCGCGGCGGCCGTCGCGCGGTCGGCGAGCACGGGGACCGGCGCGCCGGCCGCCGACCCCGGCGGACGCAGCACCGCGGCGCCGGGCCGGTCGAACGCGTAGGCGACGCGCAGGCCGGGACCGACGTGCCGCGGCGCTCGCAGCGCGCCGCCGGCGGTCCAGCCGTCCCAGGCGAGGTGCGCGCCGCCGGCCCGCAGCGCGCCCAGGGACAGCCGGCCCGCGACGACGTCGGCGCCGGTGCCGCCCTCGGCCCGCTGGTGGCCGGCGGTGGCCAGGAGGCCTGCGTCGGCGGTGGCCTCGAGCGCGACGATGCGCCCGCCGCGCGCCACGCGCGGGACCGGCGCCGCCAGCCGCTCCGGCGTCGGTCCGGCGCGGCCCAGCCGGATCGCGACCAGCGCGCCGTCGCGGGCGCGCACGTGGAGCGTGAGGTCGAGCGCGTCGCCGCGCGTGCTCGCGGGCAGCGCGACCGCCGCGGCGCGCCGCGGGATCCGGACCGGCCGCGTCCCGCCGTTGCCGTCGCCGGCGGACGCGAGGCGCGCGGCCAGCGTGGGCGCCGGCGCGCTCGCGCCCGTCCGGTCCCACCCGCGCAGCTCGCCCAGGCCGCGGGCGGGGACCCCGAGCACCGGCAGCGTGACACGCGTGGCGCCGCGCGGCACCGAGCCGCTCTGGCGCACGACGGGCAGCACCCGCGCGCCGCCGGCGAGCTCCCGCCACCGGCTCGGGCCGGCCAGCCGCGTGGGGGAGACGAAGTCGGAGCCGGCGGCGATCGTCACGTCGAGGGGGACGCGGAAGGCCGCCTCGTCGCGCTGGCCCGCCTCGAGCGTCGCCCGGTAGCCGGCGGCGAACATCGCCAGCCCGCCGCACACGGCGACGAACGCCACGGTCAGCGCCGCCTGCCGCGGCGAGCGCGACACGCCGAGCGCGGCCGTGCGCAGCAGCGCCGGGGCCGGTCGGGCGGCCCGCCCGAGCCCGCGCAGCAGCGGCGGGGCCAGCCGCAGGAGCGCGAGCCCGAACGCGAGCCCCGCCAGCGCGGGCAGGAGCGCCGCGACCGGGTCGGCACCGCGGGCCAGCCTCTCCGCGTCGACGTCGCCGCGGGCCAGCGCCAGCGCGAGACCGGCCGCGGCGGCGATCGCGAGCGCGTCGCCGACCCGGCCGGCGGTCCGCCCGCGCACCGCCGCGCCCGCGGCCAGCAGCAGCGTCGCCACCAGCCAGCAGGCGAGGGCGGCGGCCAGCGCCGTGGGGGTCAGCAGCGCGTGGGCGGTGAGCGCGCCGGCGTCGAGGCCCGCCCCGTCGGCCCGCGCCCACGTGACCGCGAGCCCGGCCGCGGCGCCCACGACCACGCCCGCCGCGGCCGGCCCGGCCGCCTCGGCGAGGCCGAGCAGCGCGAGCTGCCAGCGGCGCGCCCCGCGGCGCTCCAGGCGCTGCTGCTCGGCGGCGAGGTCGCGGCCCAGCGCGCCCGCGGCCACGACGGCGAACGCGACCAGCAGCGCGGCGGCGGCCGCGGCGACGAGGCCGACCCGCTCGCGGGCGGTCTCCGCCCGGGCCCGGGCGGCGTCGAGGCCCCGCAGCGGCGCGTCGACCGTCCAGCCGCCGGTCGCCTCCAGTCCCGCGCGCAGGCGCGCCACCCGCGCCGCGGCCGCGTCGAGGTCCCACGAGGCGATCCCGGCCAGGCCGAGCGGGGCGCTCCACGCGTGCGTGCGCGACACGGCGGCCAGCGCGGGCAGGCGCTCGAGGCCGGCCGGGTCGGCGCCGACGAGCAACGGGGCCTCGCCCGGCGTCTCGGGCCCGCCGGCCGCGGCTCCGGGGCGCGGCCGGAAGCCAAGCGGGATCGCCGAGGTCAGCCGCGCGCGCCCGACGATCTCGACCTGGCCTTCGGCGCCGGGCACGCCGGCCAGCGGCGGCCCGCCGACCTGCACGACCTCGCAGCGGGCGGGCGCGCACGCGCGCGGCAGGCGTCCCGCGACGAGGCGCAGCCAGCGGCCGGCGGGGGCGATCGCGGCGACCTGAGCCGGGGTCCCGTCCGGGCCGAGGCGCACCGGCCGCAGCAGGACGGCGCGCGTCACCGGCTTGCCGGCCGTGGCGGCCAGCGCCCGGTCCGCCGCCTGCGCCTCGGACGCGGGCAGCCGGCCCGTCCAGGCGAGCGCGACCCGCTGGTCGGCGGCGGGGAGGCCGGCCAGCACGCGCTCGGCGGCCCGCTCGCCGGCGATCGCGCCGCCGCCCGCGGCGACCGCCAGCAGCGCGACCGCGGCCGCGACCCCGGCGGCCGCCAGCAGCGCCCGGCCGGGCGCGGCGCGGGCCCGCGCGAACGCGAGGGCCAGGACCGCCGTCGCGCTGCGCCCCCGCACGGCGCTCAGCCCTCCGAGCCGTGCGCGGCGATCGTCACCGGGCAGCGCCCCTCGTGGTGCCCGCACGCGTCGGGGTCGCACAGCCGGCAGATGCGCCACGCGTCGTCGCGCCCGCGCGTGATCCCGCCGAGCACGGCGCCCGCCAGCCGTCCCAGCTCGGCCCGGTCGTCGTCGTCCAGCGGCGCCAGCAGCTCCTCCAGCGCGGCCGCGCGGGCGTCGCGCACCCGCTCGGCGGCGGCGCGCCCGGCCGCGGTGAGCACGACGCTGCGCCGCCGTCCGTCCGCGCCCGGCTCGCGCCGGGCGAGCCCCGCCGCCTCGAGACGGTCGACGAGCCGCACGGCGCCCGACGGCGTCAGCGAGACGATCGCCCGCAGCGCGTCGATCGTGCAGCCGCCGGCGTACTCGTGCAGCGCCACGAGCGCCGCGGGTGCGGCCGCCCGCTCGCCCGCCGCGGTCTCCCCGGCGGCCTCGATCCGCTCCCCGACCGCCAGCGCCAGCGCCCCCAGCAGGTTCGCCGCCTGCACATGTGAGTCGCTCACATGTCGAACCGTACCGTCGATCGCGGGCGGGTGTTACGGTCCCCGCCGCCATGCGGGTCATCACGCTGTCCTTCCTCGCCGTCGCCGCCCTCGTCCTCGCCGCCGCGCCGGCCGACGCCGCCTCCCGCGGATGCGATCCGCTGGACCCGTCGGTCTGCCTGTACCCGTGGCCCAACGACCACTTCACCAAGCGCGACCAGGGGACGCCCACGGGCCGCCGCGTCGCCATCCGCCGGTCCGCGATGCCGCGCAACACGAAGGGCGTGCCGATCGACCCGACCGAGATCAACCGCAACGACGGCTTCAGCCCCGGCAACGCGATCATCACCCGCGTCCCGGGCCTCGACAGCCAGGCCGCGTTCGAGCGCACCGGCGCCGTGCCGATCACCGACATCGGCCGCTACGCCGACCGCCGGCAGCCGATCGTCGTCATCGACGCCGCCACCGGCGAGCGCCAGCCGATCTGGGCCGAGGTCGACGCCAACCCGCGCAACCGCCGCGACGTCACGCTGATCGTCCGCCCGGCCCGCAACCTGCTCGACGGCCACCGCTACGTCGTCGCGCTGCGCAACCTCAAGGACGCTCGCGGGCGCACCCTGAAGGCGCGTCGCGCGTTCCGCGTCTACCGCGACCGGCTCCCGTCGCGCCGCCGCGCGGTGAACGCCCGCCGCGCGAGCATGGAGCGGATCTTCCGCGACCTGCGGCGCGCCGGCATCCCGCGCCGCTCGCTCTACCTGGCCTGGGACTTCACGGTCGGCAGCGAGCAGTCGATCGCCGGCCGCATGCTCGCGATGCGCGACGACGCGTTCGCGCAGCTCGGCGACACGAACCTCGCCGACCTGCGCCCCGAGGGCCGCTCACCCGCGTTCGCGATCGACGAGGTCCGCGACCTGAGCGTCGAGGAGGACCCGCTCATCGCGCGGCAGGTCAGCGGCCGCGTGACCGTGCCGTGCTACCTCGACCAGCCCGGCTGCCCGCCCGGCTCGGGCTTCGCCTTCGCGGGCCCCCGCGCCACGCAGCCGATCATCCGCGCGAACGGCACGCTCGACGCCGAGTTCGTCTGCAACATCCCGCGCGTCGCGTTCGAGCGGCCGGCCCGGCCCGGCCTGTACGGCCACGGGCTGCTCGGGCGCCCGACCGAGATCAACCAGGTCCAGCTCAAGCGGCTCTCCCAGGATCACGGGTTCGTCTTCTGCGCGACGCCGTGGAAGGGGATGGCCAACGAGGACATCCCGCACATCGCCGGCCTGCTCCAGGACCTGTCGCGCTTCTCGACCGTCCCCGACCGCATGCAGCAGGGGATGCTCGACGCGCTCTACCTGGGCCGCACGATGATCCGCCCCGACGGGCTCGTCTCGCACCCGGCCTTCCAGACCGCCGACGGGCGCCCGGTCATCGACGTCGCGCCCGGCCGGCTGTACTTCGACGGCAACAGCCAGGGCGGCATCGTCGGCGGCGCGCTCGCCGCGGTCGCGCCCGACTACGACCGCGCCGTGCTCGGCGTGCCGGGCATGAACTTCTCGACGCTGCTGCGGCGCTCGGTCGACTTCAACACGTACGCGCAGATCCTCTACCAGGCGTACCCGAACGAGCTGGAGCGCCCGCTGATCCTGTCGCTGCTGCAGCAGCTCTGGGACCGCGGCGAGGCCAACGGCTACGCCAACCACATGACGACCGACCCGCTGCCCAACACCCCGCAGCACCGGATCCTCATGCAGGTGGCGCTGGGCGACCACCAGGTGGCCAACGTCGCCGCCGACGTCGAGGCGCGCACGATCGGCGCCGCCACGAACGCCACGCCGGTCGCCGCCGGGCGCTTCCCGGACGCCGAGCCGCTGTGGGGCATCCCGCGCATCACCGCCTATCCCTACGACGGGTCGGCGATCATCTACTTCGACAGCGGGACGCCGACGCCGCCGACGACGAACGTGCCGCCGACCGGCGGGACGGACCCGCACGAGACGCCGCGCAACGACGCCGCGGCGCGGCAGCAGAAGTCCGCGTTCCTGCAGATCGGCGGCCAGGTGATCGACGTGTGCGGCGGCGGGCCGTGCACGGCCGTCGACCCGTAGTCGTCGCCGCCTCGGCGCGGGGCCGGAGACCATCTAGCATCGCGCAGCCATGGCCGAACGCCGGCTCCAGGGCCTCCAGCGGGTGTTGGGGGTCAACGCGCTGTTCTCGACCGCCTACGGCAACGTCGGGTCGTCGATCTACTACGCGCTGGGCCTCGTCGCGTCGTTCGCGCTCGGGCTCACGCCGGTCGTCTTCCTGATCACCGGCGTCATCTTCTTCTTCACCGCCGCCACCTACGCCGAGGGGACGTCGATGTTCCCCGAGGCGGGCGGCTCGTCGAGCTTCGCGCGGCGCGCGTTCAACGAGCTGTGGTCGTTCGTGGCCGCGTGGGGCCAGATGCTCAACTACACGATCACGGTCGCGATCTCCGCGTTCTTCGTGCCGCACTACCTCGGCGGGCTGTTCTGGGAGCCGCTGCGCCACGGGCCCGCGGACGTGCTCTTCGCGATCGGGGTGATCGCGCTGCTCGCGCTCGTGAACGTGCGCGGCGTGCGGGAGTCCGCGCGCGTGAACGTCGTGCTGGCGGTCGTCGACTTCCTCACGCAGCTCCTGCTCGTCGCCGTCGGCCTGCTGCTCGTGTTCTCGCCCGACACGCTGATCGACAACGTCCACCTGGGCGTCGCGCCGAGCTGGCAGGACTTCCTGCTGGCGATCCCGGTCGGCATGATCGCCTACACCGGGATCGAGACGATCTCGAACATGGCCGAGGAGGCGCGCGACGAGCGCCGCACGATCCCGGCCGCGATCAAGCGCGTCGTGATCGCCGTGTTCGTCATCTACGCCGCGCTGCCGATCGTCGCGCTGAGCGCGCTGCCGGTCGAGCAGACCGCCGACGGCACCTACCGGACGCTGCTGGGCGTGGGGCAGCAGGACGGCGGCTTCGCCGGCGACCCGGTGCTCGGCGTCGTCAAGCAGCTCGACCTCGGGCCGCTCCAGCACGCCGGCGAGATCTACGTCGGGCTGCTCGCCGCGACGATCCTGTTCATCGCCGCCAACGCCGGGATCATCGGCGTGTCGCGGCTCGTGTACTCGATGGGCATCCACCGCCAGGTGCCCGACCGGCTGCGGCGCCTGCACCCGCGCTACGGCACGCCGTGGGTCGGGATCCTGCTGTTCGCCGGCGCCGCCTGCCTGGCGGTCGTGCCCGGCCAGGCGACGTTCCTGGGCAACGTCTACGCGTTCGGCGCGATGCTGTCGTTCACGGTCGCGCACGTCGCGGTGATCCGCCTGCGCTACACGATGCCCGACGCGCCGCGGCCCTACCGCGGGCCCGGGCACATCGGGCGGCTGCCGCTGTTCGCCGTCCTCGGCGGCCTGGGCACCGCGCTGGCGTTCGCGACCGTCACGATCATGCACCTGGAGGTGGCCGCGACCGGCGTCGGCTGGCTGCTGCTGGGGATCGGCGTCTACGTCGTCTACCGCCGCCGCCAGGGGCTGGACCTGACGTCGACCAAGCGCGTCGCCGTCCCGCGGCCGGTGGTCGACCACGAGGCCGAGTACGACTCGATCCTGGTCGCGTTCGACTCGCTGCGCTACGACGAGACGGCGATCGGCACCGCCGCCCGGCTGGCCTCGCGGCGCCGGCGCGGCATCCACGTGCTCGTGACGATCCCGGTCCCGAGCTCGTCGCCGATCGACGCCGCGCTGCCCGAGCAGGAGGCCCGCGCGCGGGAGCTGATCGAGCAGGCGCGCCTGCAGGCCGGCCGCCGGGTGACCGGGCACTCGGTGAAGGTGCGCGCCGGGCAGGCGGGCCGCGTGATCGTCGAGGAGGCGACCGCGATGCGGGCCCGCGCGATCGTGATGGGGCTGAGCGCGCGGGGCGGGGCGACGCTCTACAGCCGCACCGTCGAGACCGTGCTCGCCAACCGGCCCTGCCGGGTGATCATCGCGGCCGCGCCCGGGTCGGCCGGCCGCGCCGACCAGCTCCAGGCGGCGGCGCTGCTGGGATGAGCGGGCGCGACGTGCACCGGGCGGTGACGCTGGCGATGTCGCTGGCGATGCTCGCGATCGGCGCCGCGCTGATCGTCCGCACGCTCGTGGCCGGCGGCGGGGCGGGCGCGATCGGGATCGTGCTCGGCGTGCTGTTCGTGGCCGCGGGCGCGGGGCGGCTGTGGGTGGCGTGGAGGACGCCGCGATGAGCGAGGCCGACGGCGAGCGGACCGCGCTGGCGCGCGGCCAGGACCTGGCGCAGCGCTCGCTGGGCTCCCCGCGCCTGTTCGCGATCATCTACACGCCGCTGGCCAGCGCGATCTACTTCTCGCTGGGCGTCGTCGCGTCGTTCGCGCTCGGGCTGACGCCGCTCGTGTTCCTCGTCGCCGGGCTGTACTTCGCGATCACGGCGATGACGTACGTCGAGGGCGCGTCGCTGCACCAGGACCGCGGCGGCGCGACCGTGTTCGCGCGCTACGCGTTCGACGAGCTGACGAGCTTCGTCGCCGGCTGGGCGGTCCTGCTCGACTACGTGATCCTGATCGCGGTCTGCGCGCTGTCGGCGACGAGCTACCTCGGCGCGTTCTGGGGCGAGCTGGCCGACGGCGCGGTCGAGGTCGCGGTCGCGATCGCGGTGATCGCGTGGGTGGCGGCGCGCAACGTGCGCGGCTTCACGTCCCGCCGGGCCAAGAGCGTCATCGGCATCGTGGTCGTGGACCTCGTGCTGCAGGGCCTGGTGATCGTCGTCGGCCTGGTCCTGTTCTTCGACGCCGACCTGCTGACCTCCCAGATCGACCTGGGCACGGCGCCGACGTGGGAGGACCTCGTGTTCGCGCTGACGATCGCGACGGTCGCGTTCACGAGCCTGGAGTCGGCGTCCGGGCTGGCGGGCGAGGTCGGGGTCCGCGCGCGCGGGCTGCGGCGGCTCGTGGCGAGCGCGAGCGGCACGGTCACCTTCGTCTACTTCGGCATCGCGCTCGTCGCCGTCGCGGCGCTTCCCGTCGTCGACGGGCGGACGGCGCTCGCGACGGAGCACGGGAACGCGCCGATGCTGGGCGTCGTCGAGCAGTTCGACCCCGCCTGGCTGGCCGACGGCCTGCGCTACGTCGTCGCGGTGGTCGCGACCGTGACGCTGATCGCGGCCGCCGAGGCGGCGATGCTCGGGCTGTCGCGGCTGGCCTACCAGCTCGGCACCAACCGCCAGATCCCCGGGCTGGTCGGCCGGCTGCACCCGACCCGCGCGACGCCGTACGTGGTGATCGCGATCGCCGCCGTCCTGGCCGCCGCGCTCGTGGTCCCGCGCGACCTCGAGTTCCTCGTCGGCATCTACGCGTTCGGCGCCACGCTCGCGTTCACGATCGCGCACCTGTCGATCGCGCGGCTGCGCTACACCGAGCCGCTGCGCCGGCGGCCCTACCGGATGCCACTCACGATCGGCCGGGCGCCGCTGCCCGCCGTGGTCGGCGCGATCGTGTCCGCGCTGCTGTTCCTCACCGTCCTCGTCTACCACGACACGGCGCGGTACGTCGGCCTGGCGTGGATGGCGGCGGGGATCCTCCTGTACGTCGCCTACCGGGCCGGCGCCGGCACGCCGATCCGCGCGCGGGTGCGCGTGCCCGAGGCCGCCCTGCGCCACGACGCCCGCGAGGTCGAGTACGGCTCGATCCTCGTGCCGATCTTCGGGACGCCGCTCGACGACGACATCGTCCAGACCGCGGGCCGCCTCGCCGCCGAGGAGGCCACCGACGAGGCCGAGGGCGGCGACGCGACGATCGAGGCGCTGTGGATCTTCGAGGTGCCGATGGCGCTGCCGATCGACGCGCGCCTGCCCGAGGAGCAGCTCAAGCGCGCGCGGGCGGCGCTGGCGCGCGCGAAGGCGGTGGGGGAGGAGTACGAGGGCGTCCAGGTGGCGACGGCGACCGTGCGGGCGCGGCGCACGGGGCAGGCGATCGTCGACGAGGCGCGCCGGCGGGGGGTGGAGGCGATCGTGATGGCCGCCGAGGAGCCCAGCCGCATCCGCGGCGGCGCGCTGCTGGGCGGCCGCGCGGGCCCCAACGACAACTTCGTCGGCGACGTCACCAAGCACGTCGTGGCCAAGGCGCCGTGCCCGGTCATCCTCACCGCGCCGCCGGCCGGGGAGCCGCCGTGGGCGTCGGACGGCGGGTCATCGGAGGGGTGAGCCGCGCGGTGCGCTACCTTGCCGCCTCGTGTTCGTCCTGATCGTCGGAGCCGGCCGCGTGGGGTCGGCGGTGGCCAAGACCGCGCTGCTGGCGGGCCACGAGGTGTCGGTGCTCGACGAGGACCCGCTCTCCCACGAGCGCCTCGACGCCGGGCTCGACGGCACGTGGGAGGACCGCGGCGGGCGCTTCACGGTCGGCACCGCGCTGGAGATCGACGCGCTCCTGGAGGCCGGCATCGAGACCGCCGACGCGTTCCTGTGCGCCACCGACGGCGACAACACGAACCTCGTCATCGCCCAGATCGCCGCGCGCCGGTTCAACGTGCCGCGGGTGATCGTGCGCGTCATGGACCCGTTCCGGGCGGCCTGGTACGCCGAGCAGGGCCTCGAGACGATCTCGCCGACCGCGCACGCGATCGACATGTTCGAGAAGGCGCTGGACCTGTGACCGGGGGGCGCGGCTGATGTACGTGATCGTCGCCGGCGGCGGCAAGGTGGGCTGGAACCTCGCCCGCGAGCTCATCGACAAGGGCGAGGAGGTCACGCTCATCGAGGGCGACCGCCGCCGCTACCTGGTCATCGAGCAGGAGCTCGAGCACGCGGTCCAGTACGGCGACGCGACCGAGCTGTGGGTGCTCGAGCGCGCCGGCATCCAGCGCGCCGACCTCGTGATCGCGGTGACCGGCGACGACGAGGACAACATGCTCGTCTGCCAGGTCGCCAAGGAGAAGTACCTCGTCGACCGCATCATCGCCCGCGTCAACAACCCGCGGAACCTGCAGCACTTCAAGCTGCTGGGCATCCAGCCGGCGGTGAGCGCCACCGACCTCATCCTGCGCCTGATCGAGCACGAGGTCCCGCGGTACGGGCTGGTGCACCTGCTGGCGCTCGAGGAGGAGCGCCTGGAGATCATCGAGCTCGAGGTGCAGCCCGGGTCGCCGGCCGCGGGGCAGCGCGTCATGGACGTCGACCTGCCCGAGGGCTGCCTGATCATCTCGGTGCTGCGCGGCGGCGACGGCTTCGTCCCGAAGGCCGACACGGTCATCGAGGGCGGCGACGAGGTCCTCCTCGTGCTCGACCCCGGGCTCGAGGAGATGATCACGCCGCAGTTCACCGCGCCGGTCTGAGGGCGCGGCGGCGGGCGCCCGTGAACGCGGCCGACCGTCGGCCGGGGCTGCCGTTCGGGCCGGGCTGACGTTGCGCGGCGGCGGCCCGGGGGTGGGAGCCCTCATCTGCGTAGAGCGCCGACGAGGGCTCCCACGTGCGCGGGCGGCCCGTGAGGCGCGCGGTGGCGCGCAGCCCACCCGCCCGCCGGCCATCGCCGAGCCGTCTGCGCGGCCCCGTCAGGCGCGAACCCTGCGCACGGAACTCACCGCGGCCTGCGCCCGGGAACCACCCCGAACCCACCGCGCCCACACGACCGTTGTCGCCTCGCGATCGCATGGCGAGCTTGAACCGACAACCGCGCTCGGGGCGGGCTGAGCGATCGGGCGGCCCCGCGCTTTCCGTCGCACCCTATGAGTATCGTCCGCGCCATGTCCGATCCCGCTCGCCGCCGGCCCTCGACGAACCCCGTCCAGCGCGCGCTGGCGCACCCGCTGCGCGCGCGGCTGGTGGCCCTGCTGGAGCGCGGGCCGGCCAGCCCCAGCCAGCTCGCCGCCCAGGTCGACGCGCCCGTCGGCGTCGTCAGCTACCACGTCCGGGTGCTGGCCGGGGCGGGCGTCGTCGAGCTCGTCGCCACGGCGCCCAAGCGGGGCGCGCTGCAGCACTTCTACGCGCTGCGCGAGCGGGCCGACACGCTGGGCGCGACGCTGCTGCTGGAGCCCGACGACGCCGGGGCGCTGATGTCCGACCTGCGCGCCCGCGTCGACGAGGCGCGGCGCACCGCCGCGGACGCGCCCGGCGACGTGCCGGTCACCGTCGTGGTCCACGCCGGATGACCGGGCCCGAGCAGACGAACGGCCCGCTTGAGCGGGCCGCGCGAGGAAGCTGCCGGGCAGGGACTCGAACCCCAACTACCAGAGCCAGAATCTGGCGTGCTGCCAATTACACCACCCGGCAACGGACGGGGCCCGAGAGTAGCAACCCGCGGGCCGTCCGACCGGGTCGTCGGCTGCGCGCGACGCGGCTTGAGCGCCGGCGCCGGGCCGCGCGCTCAGGCCGCCGCCTGCTCGGCCCAGTCGCGGAACAGCTCCCAGTAGCGCCCGCGGGCGGCGATCAGCTCGTCGTGCGTGCCCTGCTCGACGATGCGCCCGTGCTCCAGCACGACGATGCGCCCGGCCTGGCGGATCGTCGACAGCCGGTGCGCGATGACGATCGCGGTGCGGCCGGCCAGCAGGCGGCGCAGGCCATGCTCGATGCGCGTCTCCGTGTGCAGGTCCACGTTCGAGGTCGCCTCGTCGAGGATCAGGATCCGCGGGTCGGCCACGAGCGCGCGGGCGAACGCGACGAGCTGGCGCTGCCCGGCCGAGAGCTGCACGCCGCGCTCGCCGACCGCCGTGTCGAGCCCCTCCGGGTACGCGCGGATGAAGTCGGCGGCGCCCACCGCGTCGGCGGCGGCCCAGATCTCCTCGTCGGTGGCGTCCGGCCGCCCGAACCCGATGTTCTCGCGGACCGTCCCGCTGAACAGGAACCCCTCCTGGGGGACGATGCCGAGCTGCTCGCGCAGCGACGCCTGGCGCACGTCGCGCAGGTCGTGGCCGTCGACGAGCACGCGCCCCTCGGTCGGGTCGTAGAAGCGCGCGACGAGCTTGGCGAACGTCGACTTGCCCGCGCCGGTCGCGCCCACGAGCGCGAGCGTCTGGCCGGGTGGCACGACGAGGTCGACGTCGCGCAGCGCGTACACGCGCTCGTCGTCCTCGGTGCGGTACGAGAACGACACGTCGTCGAAGCGGATCTCGCCGCGGATCGGCGGCAGGTCGCGGGCGTCGGGCGCGTCGACCAGCTCCGGCTCGCTGTCGAGCAGCTCGAAGATCTTGTCGAGCGCGGCCATGCCGGACTGGTAGGTCGTGTAGACCTGGGAGAGCTGGTTGATCGGGTCGAAGAACCCGTTCAGCGCCGCGATGAAGCCGACGAGCACGCCGATGGCGACGTCGCCGTCGAGCACCTGGAAGCCGCCGTAGAGCAGGATGCCGACGGTCGCCAGCGCGCTCAGCAGCTCGACCGACGGGAAGTACGCCGCGTTGAGGTGGACGGTCGTCATGTTCGCGTCGCGGTTGCGCTCGTTGAGCTCGGTGAAGCGGCGGCGGTGCATGCGCTCCTGGCCGAACGTGCGCACGACGCGGATGCCCGACAGCGTCTCCTGCAGGTAGCCGGTGATCGCCGCGATCGTCTCGCGCGTGCGCCGGTAGGCGTCCGCCGAGGCGATCCGGAACGCCAGCGACGCGATCGCCATCAGCGGGAAGATCAGGAACGTCAGCAGCGCCAGCTCGGCGTCGAGCGCGATGAGGATCGCGATCGTCCCCAGCAGCGTCAGCGTCGCCGACACGAGCGTGATGATCGTGTCGGTCACGAGCGAGTTGAGCGCCTCGACGTCGTTGGTCATCCGCGACAGCAGCACGCCCGCGCGGTTGCGCTCGTAGAAGCCGATCGGGTGGGCCTGCAGGTGGCGGAACATCTGCTCGCGCAGGTCCTGCAGCGCGCGCTGGCCGACCCAGTTGACGAGGTAGGTCTGCGCGAAGCTCGCGCCCCAGTAGACGAGCGCGCTCACGAGGAACAGCGCGACGGTGACGTTCAGCGAGCCGACGTCGCCCGGCACGATGCCCTGGTCGATAGCGCGCGCGGCCAGCGGCGCGGGGGCCAGCGACGCGGCCGTGCCGGCGACCAGCGCGACGGATGCCGCGATCACGCGCCCGCGGTAGGGGCGCAGGAGCACGATCAGGCCGCGCACCTTGCGCCCGCGCCCGCTCGTGCCGCGCAGCCGCCGGCGGATGTCCTCCAGGCGCGTCACCGGGGAACCCCCAGAGCCGCGAGAAGGAGCCCCTGGCGAGTTCTCGCCAAGGAAGCCGAGCCCCAAGGGCGAGGGTTCCCGGTCACAGTGCCGCCTCCCGCTCCGGCGCGTTGCGCGTGAGGAACACCTGGTCGGGCAGGCCCTTCTCGACGATCTCGCGGTACAGGCCCTCGATCTCGAGGAGCTCGTCGTGCGTGCCCTGAGCGACGATCCGCCCGCCCTCGAGCACGACGATCACGTCGGCGAGGGCGATCGTCGACAGCCGGTGGGCGATGACGAACGTCGTGCGGCCCTCCATCGCCTCGGCCAGCGCCTCCTTGATGAGCGACTCGGTCGAGGCGTCGACCGACGACGTGGCGTCGTCGAGGATCAGCACGCGCGGGTCGGCCACCAGCGCACGGGCGATCGCGAGGCGCTGGCGCTGCCCGCCGCTGAGCGTCAGGCCGCGCTCGCCGACGAGCGTGTCGTAGCCGTCGGCGAGCCGCTCGATGAACTCGTGCGCCTGCGCCCGGCGTGCCGCCTCCTCGATCTCCTCGCGCGTCGCGTCCGGGCGCGCGTAGGCGATGTTCTCGGCGACGGTCGCCGAGAACAGGAACGGGTTGTCGTCGACGGTCGCGACCGCGCGGCGCAGGTCCTCGAGCGCCAGCGTCCGCACGTCGGCGCCGTCGAGCAGGACGGCGCCCGCGACCGGGTCGTACAGGCGCCCGAGGAGCTGCACGAGCGTGGTCTTGCCCGACCCGGTCGGGCCGACGAGCGCGACGGTGGTGCCGGGCGCGACGTCGAGGCTGACGTCGCGCAGCGCCGGCTCGGCCGCGCCGTCGTACTGGACCGTGACGTCGCGCAGCTCGACGCGGCCGCGCCCCTCGGGCAGCGGCGCGGGGTCGGCGGGGGAGGCGATGCGCGGCTCGGTGTCGAGCACCTCGAACAGCCGCGCGCCCGAGGCGGTCGCGCGCTGGGCCATCCCCAGCGCCATGCCGAGCATCCGCATCGGCCCGAGCAGCATGAGCAGCCACGTGTAGAAGGCGGTGAAGTCGCCGAGGGACATCTGCCCGTCGATGACCTGGCGCCCGCCGAAGAACAGGATCGCCGCGAGGCCGAGCTGGGGCAGGAAGCCGATGAACGGGCTGTAGCCGGCCTGGATGCGGGTCGAGCGCATCGCCTGCGCGAACACCCGCTCGGTGGCGTGGCGGAAGCGGGCGAGCTGGCGGCCCTCGCGCGAGAACGCCTTCACCACCCGCACCCCGGAGATGTTCTCCTCGGCCTCGGCCGTCAGCTCGGCCAGGCGCTGCTGGACCTCCTGCGCGGCCGGCCGCGCCTTCACGCCGTAGCGGTAGGCGACCCACACGACGAACGGGACGGGGCTGAGCGCGATCGCCGCCAGCCCCGGTTGCAGCAGCAGCATCGCGGCCGCGGCCATCACGATCGTCAGCAGCGCCTGCATCATGAAGACGAGGCCGTAGCCGAGGAAGAAGCGCACCGACTGCAGGTCGACGGTGGCGCGCGACATGAGCTGGCCGGTCTGCTGGCGGTCGAAGAACGCGAGCTCCAGCGACTGCAGGTGCCCGTACACGGCGTCGCGCAGGTCGAGCTCGACGCCGAGCGACACGCGGCCGGCGATCAGGCGGCGGAAGACGGTGAGGACCAGGCGCGCGAGCCCGGCGGCGACGATCAGCAGCCCGGCGGCGACCAGGGCGTCGCGGTCGCCGTCCTCGATCGCGTTGACGGCGCGGCCGCTGAGCGCGGGGATGAGGACGGTGGCGACGGTCGCCAGCGAGGCCAGCACGAGGGAGGAGACGACGCCGACCCGGTACGGTCGGAGGAATCCCAGGAGCCGCCAGAACGTGCGCACGCAGGCATTGTAGTTGATGGGTTCAACTATTCGCGGTCCGGTGCGAAGGTCGCCGGCCGGGCTGTGCGACACCTGCGCCCATCAGAAGCTGATCGGCAACACCCGCGGATCGGTGTTCTCGATGTGCCTGCGGGCGCGGACCGATCCCGCCTATCCGAAGTACCCGCGGATTCCCGTGGCCGCGTGCGCGGGCCACGAACCGCGGGCGGGCGGCGCGTCCGCGCCGCCCGCCGATGCGGGGTCCTAGGCGGTGGGAGCCGGGGTCGGCTCGGCCGGGGTCGCGGGTGTCTGCGGCGCCGTCTTCTCGTACGGCTTCAGCAGCGTGTCCCACGAGCTGGTGACCTGCTTCCACTCGTTGGGGCAGCGCCGCGCGCGCGCCCGCGGGAGCAGATCCTTGCCGACCAGGCCCTTGAAGCTCTTGGGATCGCTGCCGTACACCCAGCACACGAACTGGTAGACGCGCTGCTCCAGCAGCGAGTGCTCGTCGGCGAAGTCCTCCTGGGTCAGCTTGCCGCGGATGCGGCTGTAGAGGTCGAAGAACATCGCCGCGCTGATCGCCGTCATCGGGCCGAACCGCGGGTTGTCGGCCAGCAGGTAGGCGGCGAAGCCGTCGACGGCGTCCTCCTCCTTGCCGGTGATCGGGAGCTTCAGCTCGTGGACGAGCGCGTGCCCCATCTCGTGGGCGAGGACGAACTCGGTCGCGTACACGAGCGCCTGCTTCGGCGTGAGCCCCTTGATCTTCTCCCGCTTGATCTCACGCCGGAACTCCCGCAGCTGCAGGCGGGCGAAGTTGCCCGGCATGTTGATGAAGTTCAGGACGGTCCCGTCCTCGAGCTTCAGGTCGGGGATGAACGCGGGGCCGATCTCCAGCTCGTCCCCGAACACGACCGGGATGTCGCGCGGGATCGACCAGCGCGAGTTGACCTCGTTCGCGATCGCCTCCATCGCGCCGGACCGGCGCAGGATGTTGGCGGCGTGACGGTTGACCTTCTTGAACGTGTCGAATTCGATCTGGAAGGAGCCGCCCTGAGGCCCGGTTGGGGGAGGCGAGTCCTGAGCGGCTGCGGGCCCGGCGACGGCGAGCGCAAGCGCGGCGACGCCGGCGGCGAGCAGGGAACGGGGATGCATGCCGGCATTCTCGGCCGAGAACACCGAAAACTGGAGTCGATCGTTCGTCTAGGCGAGCTCCACGCGCCCCGTGGCGATGTCGTACACGGCGCCGACGACCCGCAGGCGCCCGTCGGCCACGCGCGGCGCGATGATGGGGTTCGTCGCCCGCAGGAGCTGGGCCTGCACGTTGGCGTTGCGGTCGATGCAGCGCTCGAGCGTGCGCTCCGCCGGCTCCAGCGTCTGCACGGCGGGCACCACGCGGTCGACGACCGCGCCGATCGCGCCGTACTGCTCGGGCGGGTAGCTGGCCGTGCCGGCGGCCACGCCCATCGCGGCCTGGACCGCGCCGCAGTCGCTGTGGCCCAGGACCATCACGAGCGGGACGGCGAGGACGGCCACCGCGTACTCGATCGACCCGAGCGTGCCGGGGTCCATCGCGTTGCCGGCGACCTGGGCCGAGAACAGGTTCCCGCGCTCGACGTCGAACACCAGCGGCGGGGAGACGCGCGAGTCCGCGCACGTGAGGATGGCGGCGAACGGCTTCTGGGAGCTGGCCCGGCGCTCGCCGACCGGCGAGTAGTCGCGGCGCGACCACAGGCCCTTGCGATAGCGGGCGTTGCCCTCCATCAGCGCCTTGAGCGCCGCGTTCGGCGTGGCGGGACGCTGCGTGACGCGTCCGGACGCCGTCTCGGCGCCGAGCACGCCACCTCCGACGACCGCTCCCCCAGCGGCGACGCCGACCGATCCCAGAAACCGGCGGCGCGACAGCTCCCGGCCGTGTGACTCCATGCGGTGGCCCTCCTATGGCCTAGCGGGACACGAGGTCCGTGGTGCGCGCCAGCATGCCAGACAGATCGGCGACACGAGCCGGATCGGGACGGCCCCGCCCGGCCGCCGCCACGCGCACCAGGGAGATCGACGAGGTGAGCAGCACCGCGTCGGCGGCGTCGAGGCGATCGAGGTCGAACGCCTCCTCGCGCGCGGCCGGGTGGCGCAGCAGCCGCGCGCGCGTGACGCCCGGCAGCAGCCGGCCGTCGGCCGGCGGGGTGATGAGCGCGTCGCCCTCGACCAGCCACACGTTCGCGATCGCGGCCTCGAGCACGGCGCCGTCGGCGTCCACCAGGAGCGGCATCGCGCTGTGGCGGGCGGCGAGCGCCTCGAGCAGGCGCCGGTCGCGCCACTTGTGCGGGCCGAGGCCGCCGGGAAGGACGACCGGGGCGAGCGCGGCGGGCCCGCGCGGCGGGTCGCCGGCCGGCGTGAGGGCGATCGAGACGTCCACGCCGCCCGGAGCCGGCGCGACGTCGATGCGCAGCCGCCCGTCGGGGCCGGCGGCGGCCCGGGCGGCGACCTCGGCGGCCAGCCCGTCGGGCAGCGGCGCGTCGAGCGCGTCGCGCGCGCCCGCGGCCAGGCGCGCGAGATGCGCGTCGAGGTCCACGGCGACGCCGTCGCGCACGGCGATCGTCTCGATGACGCCCGCGCCGGGGTCGGGACGCTCGAGCCCGCCGTCCAGCGCGCGCGGCAGCCCGGCGCGGCGGCGCAGCGGCGGCGGCTGGTCGCGCAGCTCGGCGCCCAGCGCGCGGATCAGCGGGCGGGCCTTGCCGAGCGCCTCGCGCACCTCGGCGTCGGGGTCGGAGTCGGCGACGATGCCGCCGCCGGCGCCGATCCAGGCGATGCCGTCGCGCACCTCGAACGTGCGGATCACGACGTTCAGCTCCAGGCCCGCGACCGGGCTGACGAACCCGGCCGCGCCCGTGTAGACGTGGCGCGCGGAGCCCTCGAGCTCGGCGATGACCTTCAGCGCCTGCACCTTCGGCGCGCCGGTCACGGACCCCGGCGGGAACGTCGCGCGCAGGAGCGCGGCGTCGCCGATCCCGTCGTGCAGGCGCCCGCGCACGTCGGTCACGAGGTGCCACACGCCCGGGTGCGCCTCGGCGACGGGCGCCAGGTCGGCGCTGATCGTCCCGTAGGAGCACACGCGCCCGAGGTCGTTGCGCATCAGGTCGACGATCATCACGTTCTCGGCGCGGTCCTTGGCCGAGGCGACGAGCTCGTCGCGCGCGGCCTCGCCGTCGGCGCCGGGCGCGCGCGGGATCGTGCCCTTGATCGGGCGCGTCAGGACGTCGCGGCCGCGGCGGCGCAGGAACAGCTCGGGGGAGAGGCCGACGGTCGCGCCCCACGGTCCGGCCAGGTAGGCGCCGTGGCGCGGGTCGACGGCGATCGCGGTCGCGAACGCGTCGAGCGGGTCGCCCTCCAGCGGCCCCTGGATGCGCATCGTGAGGTTCGCCTGGAACAGCTCGCCGGCGTGGATGCGCTCCACGCACTCGGCGACCGCGGCGCGCAGGCCGGTCGTGCCGGGCGCGGCCGGCGCGAACGGGCCGGCGTGGAACGGGCGCGGCTGAGGCCGGCGGGCCAGCAGCGCGTCGCGGCGCGCGGCGAGCGCGGCCGCGCGCTCGGGCGTCTGCAGCGCCTCGAACCACCAGCGGCCGCCGGCGTCGCGGCGCAGGAGGTGGTCGTAGAACGCGAGCGCGAACGGCGGCAGCGCGGTCCCCGCCGGCGGTGACGGCGGCAGCCGCTCGACGAGGTGGCCCAGCGCGAAGCCCAGGTACCCGAACCAGCCGCCGCCGACCGCGCCGGCGGGCGCGCCGGCCGCGTCGACCTCGGGCAGGTCGTCGAGCAGCGCGAACGGGTCGTCGCCGGGCCCGGCGACGCGCACCGGCTCGGATCCGAACAGGGCGCTGCCGTCCGCCCACGCGCCCACGAGCGCGAACGGCCGGTCGTCGCCGCGCAGCGCCAGCGCCGCCTCGGCGGGCGTCCAGGTCAGCTCGAGCGGCTCGCAGACGAGGCGGGCGTGCGTGGACACCCCCAGAACGCTACTCGCGTCGGGTCCGGAGTCCCGCGTCGATACCCTTCCGGCGTGTCCGACCTCGTCACCGCCTGGCGCGAGCTCTCGGGCCGCCACGCCGCCGTGGCGGAGGCGCTCGAGCGCGAGCTGCAGCGCCGCCACGGCCTCTCGCGCTCGGAGTTCGAGGTGCTCGACCGGCTCGCCGACGCGCACCGCCGGCACTGCCGCATCCAGGAGCTGGCCGACGAGGTGCACCTGAGCCAGAGCGCGCTGTCGCGCCTCGTCAGCCGCCTGGAGGCGGAGGGGCTCGTCGAGCGCAGCGCCTGCGTGGTCGACCGCCGCGGCATCTACGCGTGCCTGACCCCGGCCGGGCTGCAGCGCGTCCTCGAGGCGCGCCCCACGCAGGACGAGATCCTGGAGCGTCACCTGACATGAGCGACCTGCGCGAGCGCATCGGCCGGGTCGGCGTGTGGTCCGGGCTGCTGGGCTCGTCCAGCGCCGCGGACGAGCGCGCCGCGGCCGCCGAGATCGAGCGGCTCGGCTTCGGCGCCATCTGGTACTCGGAGACGCCCGCGGGCAAGGAGGCGCTGGTGCACGCCGGCATCCTGCTCGCCGCCACCGAGCGCGTGCTCGTCGCCAGCGGCATCGCCAGCGTCTACGCGCGCGACGCGATCGCGACCGCCAACGGCGCCACCGCGCTGGCCGAGGCGCACGACGGCCGCTTCGTGCTCGGCCTCGGCGTGAGCCACGCGCCGGCGGTCGCCCGCCGCGGGCACGAGTACGGCCGCCCGGTCGCCACGATGCGCGAGTACCTCGACGCGATGGCGTCCGCCCAGCCGTCCTTCCCGCCGCCGTCCGAGCCGGTGCCGATCGTCCTCGCCGCGCTGCGGCGGCGCATGCTCGAGCTGGCCGCGGAGCGCACGGCGGGCGCCCACCCGTACCTCACCCCGCCCGAGCACACCGAGCGGGCCCGCGCGATCCTCGGCCCGGACGCGCTGCTGGCGCCCGAGCAGATGGTGCTGCTGGAGACCGACCCCGCGCGGGCGCGCGAGATCGCCCGACGGACGGTGTCCTACTACCTCGACCTGCCCAACTACGCGTCCAACCTGCGCGAGCTCGGGTTCGGCGACGACGACCTGGCCGACGGCGGCAGCGACCGGCTGATCGACGCGATCGTCGCCTGGGGCGACGAGGCCGCGATCGCCGCGCGCGTGCGCGACCACCTCGACGCCGGCGCCGACCACGTGTGCGTGCAGCCGCTCGATGCGACGCTCGCCGGCCAGATGGCGCAGCTACGCCGGCTGGCGCAGCTCGCGGACGCCACGTAGCGAGGGGAACCTTCGCGACGCGAGCACGAGGATCGCGAACGCGATCCCGGTCCACAGGTAGCCGACGAGCAGGTCGATCACGAAGTGCTCGCCGCCGTAGACGAGCACGAAGCCCATCGCGGCCGTGTAGCCGCCGAGCGCGATGCGCACCACCCAGCCCGCCGGCCAGAAGAACAGGAACAGCATGAACGGGTAGCTGGCGTGCAGCGACGGCATCGCCGCGACGAGGTTGACGAGGTCGCCCTTGCCCTCCCACAGCGATGCGGCGGTGTGCACGCCGAGCTCGCCCCACACGACCGGGACGATCCGCGCGACCTCGGGCATGTCGCCGTTCTCGCCGGCCAGCCACGGCGGCTGCGCGGGGTAGGCCCAGTAGGTCGTCAGCGCCGCGAGCGTGACGAGGACGAGCAGCGTGACGTAGCGGCGGAAGCGGTGGTGGGCCACGCGCCACAGCACCGCGGCGACGATCCAGATCGCGAAGAAGTGGGTCATGTAGACGACCCACGACGCGTAGTCGTACCACTGCAGCGAGCCCGCGTTCCACAGGTGCTCCTGCAGCCACACCGTCGGGACCGTGCCGCCGCCCAGCCACTCGTCGAACGCGAGCTGCGGGGCGATGTGCGCCTCCCACGGCTGGATCGTCACGGCGCCGCGCAGGTAGTCGTAGGCGACCAGCAGCGCCAGCAGCGGCAGCCACTCCATCAGCAGCGTGCCCCACGTGCGCCAGGTGGCGACGCTGAACGCCCCGAGGCCCAGCAGCAGCCACAGGAAGAGCTGGTCGCGGGCGAGCGGGATCCCGTCGGTGGAGATCGAGATCCCCAGCGCGACGACGTAGGCGACGGGGGCGAGGATCGGCAGGACGCGGCCGGCGATCGCGAGCGCCCGGTCGCGTCGCGACGGCGCGCTGATCGCGGCGGGAGCGGGTTCGGCCTCGGCCTCGGCGGCGCTCATGCGCCCCCATTCTCCCGAATTGCGACCGTCGCGTGAACGCTTCGGTCAATCGCCGGCGAGCACGAGCAGGCTGCTGGTGGCGGTGGCCAGCAGCCGGCCGCCGGCGTCGCGCACCTCGCCCTGGGCGAACGCCACGCGCCGTCCCGGCTTGGTCACCCACCCGCGCGCGTGCAGCCGGTCGCCGGCCTGCACGGGGCGCAGGTAGCTGACCTGCAGGTCGATCGACGTGTAGCCGACGCCCGCCGGCAGCAGCGTCTGGACCGCGCAGCCGACGACCGTGTCCAGCAGCGTGCAGGTGAGCCCGCCGTGGATGGCGCCGATCGGGTTGTAGGCGCTCTCGTCGGGCGTGACCGCGAAGCGGACGTCGCCGTCGCCGATCTCCTCGATCTCGAAGGCGAAGACCGACGCCATCGGCGGGGGCGGCAGCTCGCCGGCCGCGATCGCCTCCATCACCTCGCGGCCGCTGAGCCCGCGCGCGGCCTCCGCCGCCGCGCGCGGGTCGTACCAGGTGATCGTGCGCTGCCGGGGCGGACCCCAGGTGTGCGGCGCGGCGGGTCGCTCGAGCGCGCTCATGGGGCCGCCGCCGAGGTCGCGGGGCCGGCGGCCGGGCTCGTCGCCGCGTCGGGCGCGGCGGCGTGCTGCACCGGGCCGATCGCGCGGGCGGCCAGCGCCGCGACGAGCGCGGTGGCGGCCATGAACGCCCAGCCGGCGTCCCAGTCGATCGGCGCGCCCACGACGGCGACGAGCAGCGCGACGCCGAGCACGGCGCCGATCTGGCGCGTCATCGTGTAGACGCCGACGCCGGTCGCGAAGCGCGCCGGTGGCAGCTCGGCGGTCGCGGCCGAGGCCAGCGGGGCGAACGTGAGGCCGACGCCCGCGCCGGTGAGCAGCATTCCCGGCAGCAGCGTCGCGGCGTACGCGGCGTCGGGGCCGGCGCGCCAGATCCACCACAGCGAGCCGGCCGCGAACAGGACGCCGCCGGCGGCGGCCACGTTGCGCGGGCCCAGCTTCACGGCCAGGCGGCCGGCGGGCACGGCCAGCAGCGCGGCGGTCAGCGGCCCGGGCGTGAGCGCGAGGCCGGCCCCGAGGATCGACGCACCCCACACCTGGGTCAGGTACAGCACCGACGACAGCAGCATCGCGGCGAACGCGGCGTTGAAGGCCAGCGACGCGACGCCGGCCATCGCGAACGAGCGCACGCGCAGCATCGACAGGTCGACGACCGGCGCGGCGTGGCGCCCGCAGCGGACCCAGAACAGCGCGGTCCCGGCGACGGCGGCGGCCAGGGACGCGATCGTGGCCGGGGCGCCCCAGCCCCACTCCGGCGCCTGCACCAGCCCGAGCGCGAGCAGGCCGACCGAGCCGGCCAGCAGCGCGGTGCCGACGAGGTCCGGGACGGCCTGGGTGCGGTCGCGGCTCTCGCGCAGCAGGCGCGCGGCGGCGACGAGCGCGGCGGCGCCGATCGGCACGTTGACGAGGAACACCCAGCGCCAGCCGGCCTCGACGAGGACGCCGCCCAGCGGCGGGCCGAAGGCGGCGGCGAGCCCGCCGACGGCCGACCAGATCGCGATCGCCACCGGGCGCAGGTGCGGCGGGAACTCGGGCAGCAGCAGCGCCAGCGAGGTGGGCAGCAGCAGCGCGGCGCCGGCGGCCTGGACCACCCGGGCGCCGATCAGCACCTCGAGGGTCGGCGCGGCGCCGCATAGCGCCGAGCCGGCGACGAACAGCGCGCCGCCGGCCAGGAAGCCGCGGCGGCGCCCGACGCGGTCGGCGAAGCGCCCGGCGGGCACGAGCAGCGCCGCGAAGACGATCGCGTACGCGTTGAGCACCCAGGTCAGCGCGGCGGTGCTCGCGCCGTCGAAGTCGTCGCCGATCGCGGGGAAGGCGATGTTGACGATGAACAGGTCGAGGCCGGCCATGAAGACGGCGATCGAGACGACGGCGAGGACCTTCCAGCGACGTTCCACGGCACTCCGATCCGGGCGAACTTGCAGTTTGCAAGCAGCACGGTACGGCACGCTGGTAGCAAAATGCAAGTCCGACCGGCTATGGTGGGCGCATGCCGTACCGCCCGTTCGAGGGACAGAACTGCTCGATCGCCCGGACGCTCGCGATCGTCGGCGAGCGCTGGACGCTGCTCGTGCTGCGCGAGGTGCTGCGCGGCCGCCGGCGCTTCCAGGACATCCGCCGCGAGACGGGCGTCGCGCCCAACATCCTCAGCGACCGCCTCACCACGCTCGTCGAGCACGGGCTCCTGCGCCGCGAGCGCTACGGGGAGCACCCGGAGGCGTTCGAGTACCACCCGACCCGCAAGGGCGCCGACGTCGCGCCGATCCTGTGGGCGCTGCTGCAGTGGGGCGACCGCTACGCCGCGCCCGACGGGCCGCCGGTGGTCGTCGAGCACCGCGCCTGCGGCCACGACGCCGCGCCGCGGATGCACTGCTCCCACTGCGGCGAGCCGCTGGAGCCGGCCGACGTGGCGATCCGCCCCGGGCCCGGCGCGCTGGCCGCCTGAGCGGCGACCGATGAGTTCCCGCCGCGGCGGCGGTCGAACCCGATGTGCTGCTCGAAAGCGACCCGAATCCGATCCGCCATGATCGGGACATGTCCCAAGCCGCCATCCGCCTGCGCGGCGTCGTCAAGCGGTTCGGCCCGCTGACCGCCGTCGACGGCCTCGACCTCGAGGTCCCGTACGGCACCTGCGTCGGCCTGCTCGGCCCCAACGGGGCGGGCAAGTCCACGACGATGAAGGCGCTGACCGCCCAGGTCGTCGCCGACGAGGGCCTGCTCGAGGTCCTCGGCTATCGCCTCCCCGAGGACTCCAAGCAGGCGCGCGCCGAGATGGGCGTCGTGCCGCAGCTCGACAACCTCGACGTCTCGCTGACGACCGAGCAGAACCTGCGGGTCTTCGCCCACCTCTACCGCGTCCCCAAGGCCGAGCGCCAGGCCGCCATCGACCGCGCGCTCGACATCGCCAACCTCACGGGCCGGCGCGACGCGAAGGTCGAGGAGCTCAGCGGCGGGATGCGCCGCCGGCTGCTGATCGCCCGCGCGCTGCTGCACCGCCCGCGCCTGCTGCTGCTCGACGAGCCGACGGTCGGCCTCGATCCGCAGGTGCGCCAGGAGCTGTGGTCGCTCATCGACCGGCTGCGCTCCGAGGGCGTCTCGATCCTGATGAGCACCCACTACATCGAGGAGGCCGAGCGCCTCTGCGACCAGGTGACGATCATGTCGCACGGCAAGGCCGTCGCGGTCGGCGCGCCCGGCGCGCTCATCGCCGAGCACGCCGGGACCGAGGCGCTCGAGGTGTACGGCAGCCCGGCGCGGCTGGCCGAGGTCGAGGAGGAGGCGCGCCGGCGCGGCTGGCGCACCCGGCGCACCGGCACGTCGATCTCGGTGCTGCACGCCAACGGCGACCACCCGCTCGACGGCGAGCGCCGCGTGACCAACCTCGAGGACGTCTTCGTCCTGCTGACCGGGGAGGAGATCTCCTGATGGCCGCCACGACCGCCCCGTCGCCCGGCGTTCCCGCCCAGCGCCCGCGCCGCCGGCTCGGCCGCCTCGAGCGCACCGCCGTCCTCGGCGTGATGGTGCGCGAGGCGATCAACTACTCGTCGTTCTGGCGCTCGTCGACGTTCTCGTCGACGGTCGACCCGACGATCTACCTGCTGGCCTTCGGCTTCGGCTTCGGCTCGCTCGTCAGCGAGGTCGGCGGCTACGACTACATCGACTTCGTCGGGACCGGCATCGTCGCCACGACCGTGCTGTTCAGCGGCGCGTTCCCGGCGATGTACTCGACCTACGTCAAGTACGCGTTCCAGCACACGTACGACGCGATCCTCGCCGCGCCGGTCGACACCGAGGAGCTCGTGACCGCGGAGGCGCTGTGGATCTCCGCGCGCACCGGCGTGTACGGGTGCGTGCCGATGCTCGTCGCGGTGGTGTTCGGCCTCGACCCGAGCTGGGGGATGCTCGTCGTCCCGTTCATCGCCGCGCTGGCCGGGTTCGGCTGGGCCGGGTTCGGGATCTTCATCGCGGCGCGCGCGAAGGCGATCGAGAGCTTCTCGTACTGGCAGAGCGGGCTGCTGACGCCGCTGTTCCTCGTCGCCGGCACGTTCTTCCCGCTCGACGGGCTGCCGGAGTGGGTGCAGGTGCTCGCGCAGGCCAACCCGCTCTACCACTGCGTGCAGCTCGTCCGCGACGCGGTGTTCGGGACGTGGAGCCTCGACGACCTGTGGCACGTCGGGTTCCTCGTGGTCTTCGCGCTGGTGTCGTGGCGGCTGGCGATCCGGTTCATGGAGCGCAAGCTGATCCTGTGAGGGAGGGCCGGCGAATGCGGACAGGATGTGGCCGCAACCGCGCGTACCGTTGCGGCCATGGACTTCAAGATCGAGCTCATCGGCGTGCCGGTCACGGACGTCGATCGGGCCAAGGCCTTCTACGAGGGCATCGGCTTCAACGCCGACCACGACCACACGGTCAGCGACGAGATCCGGTTCGTGCAGCTGACCCCGCCCGGGTCGGCGTGCTCGATCGCGCTCGGCAAGGGCGTCAGCGAGATGGAGCCGGGCACGCTGAAGGGCGTGCAGATGGTCGTCTCCGACATCGAGGCGGCCCGCGAGCGGCTCGTCGCCGGCGGCGCCCGGGTCAGCGACGTGCAGGACTTCCCGTGGGGGCGGTTCGTGTTCTTCGACGACCCGGACGGGAACGGCTGGGCGGTGCAGCAGATCCCCGCCCGCTAGCCCGTCGGAGGCGGGCGCCACAATGGCCGGCGTGAGCGACGACACGTCCACGCCGGCCATCCGGGAGCGCATCGCCGAGCTCGCCGCGGAGGTCCGGCGGCTCAACGACGCCTACTACGGCACCGGCGACAGCGCGGTCCCCGACGCCGACTACGACGCGCTGAAGGACGAGCTGGCCGCGCTCGTCGCCGAGCACCCGGAGCTGGAGCCGGCCGACAGCCCGCTGGGGCGCGTCAACGCGCCGTCGGAGCTGACCGGCCCCACGATCCGCCACGCGCGCCCGATGCTGTCGCTGGCCAAGGCGACCGGCGACGACGAGGTCCGCGCGTTCTGCGCGCGCTTCCCCGGCCAGCGCTTCCGCGTGTCGGAGAAGCTCGACGGCCTCTCGCTCAGCGTCGTCTACCGCGACGGGCGGATCGAGCACGTCGCCACGCGCGGCACCGGCGAGCTCGGCGAGCTCGTCACCGACAAGGTCCGGTTCGTGATCCCGGGGCTGCCGGACGCGATCGACGCGCCCGGGCGGGTGGAGGTGCGCGGCGAGGCGGTGATGCTGCGCTCCACCTGGGAGGCCTACAACGCGGCCCATCCCGACAAGCCGCTGACGAACCCGCGCAGCGGGGCGGCGGGCACGCTGATGCAGAAGGACCCCGAGGCGGCCGCCGCCGCCGGCCGCGTGCTGCGCTTCTTCGCGTTCGGGGCCGACGTCGACGGGACGCCGGTCGACCTGCCCGACGGGATCGAGCCGGCCGCGCAGGTCGTCTGCGACGACGCCGACGCGGTGCTCGAGGCCGTGCACGAGATCGGGGCGCGGCGCGACGGGCTCGACTACGACATCGACGGCGCCGTCGTGCGGCTGCACGACCCGGTCGCGTTCGACGCCGCCGGGTTCAACGCCGCCGAGCCGCGCGGGGCGATCGCGTTCAAGTACCCGCCCGAGGAGAAGCTCACGAAGCTGCTCGACGTCGAGTGGCCGGTCGGCAAGATCGGCCGGGTGCCGCCGCGGGCGCGCGTGGCGCCGGTGTTCGTCGGCGGCGTGACGGTCGAGAACATCACGCTGCACAACCCGCGGCTGATCCGCGAGCGCGACCTGCGCATCGGCGACACCGTGGCGGTCGTGCGCCGCGGCGACGTGATTCCGTTCGCGGGCCGCTCGATCCCCGAGGACCGCGACGGCTCCGAGGTCGAGATCGTCCCGCCGACGCACTGCCCGTCCTGCGGCAGCGAGCTGGAGATCCGCGGGACCGGCGAGGAGCGCTGGTGCCTGAACCTGCAGTGCCCGGCCCAGGCGACCCGCCGGCTGATGCACTGGGCGTCGCGCCACGCCGCCGACATGGAGGGCGTCGGCGACGTGTGGATCGAGAAGCTCGCCGACGACGGCGTGCTGCGCCGGCGCAGCGACTTCTACGCGCTGACCGTCGACCAGCTCCTCGGCTACGAGCGGATGGGGGAGGTCAGCGCCCGCAACATGGTCGACTCGATCGAGCGCTCCAAGGGCCTGGGCCTGCGCCGGGCGCTGATCGGGCTGGCGATCCCGATGGCCTCCGAGGGCGTGGCCAAGCGGCTGTGCCTGGCCGGCTACGAGCGCATCGAGGACGTGATGGACGCGAGCGCGGAGGAGCTCGTCGCGATCCGCGACATCGGGCCGAAGGTGGCCGAGAGCGTCGCCGCGTTCTTCGCGCGCGAGGAGATCCGCGAGGAGATCGCCGAGCTGCGCCGCCACGGCGTGGTGCTCGACGTGCGCGACGAGGACCGGCCCGTCGACGCGGCCGCGGCCGGCGACTCGCCGCTGAAGGGCAAGACCGTCGTGATCACCGGCGCGTTCGCCGACCCGCGCAGCGGCGCGAAGGTCAGCCGCCCGGACGTGACGCGCCTGGTCGAGCAGGCGGCGGCGGTGACCGCGTCGTCGGTGTCGTCGGCGACCGACTACCTGCTGGCCGGCGACAACGTCGGCGCGTCGAAGACGTCGAAGGCCGAGAAGCTCGGTGTGCAGGTCGTCTCGCAGGACGAGCTGTGGCGCTGGCTGGCCGAGGCGGGCGTGGTGTGAGCGCCGCGGTCGAGGACGCCAACCGCCGGCTGCTGCGCGCCCGGGACGCGATGGACCGCGCGTACGACCGTCCGCTCGACGTGCGCGCGCTCGCGCGCGTGGCGCTGATGTCGGAGTCGCACTTCAGCCGCAGCTTCCGCGAGGCGTTCGGCGAGCCGCCGCACCGCTACCTGCAGCGCCGCCGCGTCGAGCGGGCGATGGCGCTGCTGCGCGAGACCGACCGCAGCGTCACCGAGATCTGCTTCGACGTCGGCTTCTCGAGCCTCGGCACGTTCAGCCGCACGTTCCGCGAGATCGTGGGGGAGTCGCCGACCGAGTACCGCCGCCACGCGGTGGGGCTGCCGGCGGTGCCCGCGTGCTTCGCGATGCGCTGGATGCGCCCGAGCAGCTTCGGAGAAGCGCGCGCGCCGGTCTCCGCGTAGCGTCGCGCGCATGATCACGTCAACGCGACTGTCCTCCGTCTTCGTCCTCGACCAGGACGAGGCGCTCGACTTCTACTGCAACACGCTCGGCCTGGAGGTCAAGGTCGACCAGGACCTCGGGTTCATGCGCTGGCTGACCGTCGGCGTGCCCGGCGACGACCGGGAGATCCTGCTGGAGCGCCCGGGCCCGCCGTCGATGGACGACGCGACCGCCGAGCAGGTCCGCGAGCTCGTCACCAAGGGCGCCGGCGGCGGCTGGATCGGCTTCGCCACCGACGACGCCCGCCGCACCTACGACGAGCTGGCGGCCAGGGGCGTCGAGTTCACCGACGGCCCCAGCGAGCGCAGCTACGGCATCGACTTCGGCCTGCGCGACCCGTTCGGCAACGCGATCCGCGTGGTGCAGCACCACGGCTGACCCCCCCCGTCCGGCACGTGTGGCACATGGCGTCCGCATATCGGATGCCAGGTGCCACACGTCCCCCCGGCGGGCGGTCCGGGTGTTCTTAGAGAGGTCACAACCGGCGTCCGCACACTGGCGCCATGCGCACCGCAACGAAGATCGGCCTGGCCCTCCTGGGGGCCGTGGTCCTCGCCTCCGGCGCGTTCGCGCTGGGCACCCAGCTCGACGACGGCTCGGCGGTCGCCGCCAAGTCGGACTCGTCGGGTTCGTCGTCGACGACCCCGAAGCGGACCAAGCCCGGGGCGCCCGGCGGGCCCGGCTTCTGGCGCGGCGGCCCCGAAGGGCTCGCCGACGAGCTCGGGGTCGAGGAGGACGCTCTGGAGAAGGCCCTCGACGAGCTGCGCGACGAGCTGCCCGACGTCGAGCACGTCGACCTCGCCCAGGCGCTGGCCGACGGCCTGAACGTCGACCGCGACCGCGCCCGCGAGGCGCTGCGCGACGCGCGGCCCGACCTGCCCGACAGCTTCGACGAGGCGCGCAAGGCCGTCGCCGCCGAGCTGGCCCGCATCCTCGGCGTCAGCGAGGAGCGCGCCCGCGACGCGCTCGAGCAGATCGAGCCGCGCCGGCCGTGGGAGCTCGCGGATGCGTTCGCCGACGTCGCCACGGCGCTCGGCGTGACCGAGGAGCGCCTCGTCGACGCGCTCGGCGAGGTCAACTGGCCCGCGATCACCGGCCTGTCGAAGGCGATCGCCGACGAGCTCGGCGTGTCCGTCGACCGGGTCGAGCAGATCCTGCGCGACGCGCAGAAGACCCAGGTCGAGCGGATGCAGCAGCGGCGCGACCAGCTCGTCGACGGCCTCGCGCGCAAGCTCGGCATCTCCGCCGACAAGGTACGCGACGCGATCGGGCAGGGGCCGTGGCTGGGCTTCGGGTTCGCCTTCGGGCTCGGGTTCGGGCCGGGCTTCGGCCACGGACACGGTCCGCACGGCGACCGCGACCGCAACGGCGCCGATCACGGGCCCGGCATGATGGGACCCGGCATGCGCAACGGCTGGAGGCATCCATAGGCACGGCCGGCGAGCCGCAGGTGCTCGTCGTCGACGACGAGCACACCGTTCGCCACGCCCTCGAGCGCGCCCTGCGCCTCGAGGGCTTCGCCGTGTCCACGGCCGCCGACGGGCACGCCGCGCTCGACGCGATCGCCCAGCGCCCGCCCGCCGTCGTGGTGCTCGACGTCACGATGCCCGGCCTCACCGGCATCGAGGTCGTGCGCCGCGTCCGGGGCGCCGGCCTCGACGTCCCGATCTGCATCCTGTCGGCCCGCGACGAGGTCGACGACCGGGTCGCCGGCCTGCAGGCGGGCGCCGACGACTACCTCGTCAAGCCGTTCGCGGTCGCCGAGCTCAGCGCGCGGCTGCACGCGCTCCTGCGCCGGCGCGGCTACGCCGACGGCGCGGTCCTGCGCGCCGGCGACGTCGCGCTCGACCCGCGCCGCCACGTCGTCACGCGCGGCGACCGGGAGCTGGACCTCACCCGCCGCGAGTTCGAGCTGCTCGAGACGTTCCTGCGCCACGCCGGCCAGGTCCTCTCCCGCGACCAGCTCATGCAGCTCGTGTGGGGCTATCCCGCCGACGTCGAGACCAACGTCGTGGACGTCTTCGTCGGCTACCTGCGGCGCAAGCTCGAGGCCGAGGGCGAGCCGCGCATCATCCGCACGGTGCGCGGGGTCGGCTGGACGCTGCGGCCGTGAGACGGCCGATCAGCCTGCGCGCCGCGATCGTCGCCGGCTCGGTCGCCGCCGTCGCGCTCGGCGTCCTGCTGGCCGGCCTCGTCCTGTCGGCCGCGATCGGCCGCGACGCGCGCAACGACGTCGACGCCGACCTGCGCCAGCGCGCCTCCCAGGTCATCGAGGCCCCGCGCCCGCCGTGGGCGGGCGGGGGCCGCCCGGGGTTCGGGCGGGGCGGCTCGATGATCACCGACGCCGGCGACGAGCTGCTCGGCGGCAGCGGCTCGTTCGTGCAGCTCGAGGTCGGCGGGCAGATCGTCATGCGCCGCGGCGACGTCCCCGAGAACGCGCCCGACGTGCCCGACGACGACGGCCTGCGGACGGTCGAGATCGACGGCGAGCCGTGGCGCTCGCTGACCGTCTCCAGCCCGATCGCGCCCGTGCGCCTGGAGCTGCTCACGAGCCTCGCGCGCGTGGACGAGCGGGTCGCCGACGCGCGGCGCCTGCTGCTGCTCGTCGGCCTCGGCGCGCTGGTCGTGACCGCGCTGGCGGCGTGGGGCTTCACG